>JGI24710J26742_10001410_pt1 | contig 22047 bp, 10 predicted proteins | sample BioPla2DNA2_FD_26742 | JGI IMG/M metagenome (IMG submission 26742) | reverse complement strand
GAGGAGGAAGGGATCTGTCCCGCCTATATAGCGGTGGGCGCCGCGGCCGGCTTGAGGCGCTATCTCAAGGAGGCGGGACTCGCCCAAAATGAAGAAGAAGCTCTCAAAGCGCTGGAGAACGTCTCCCAAATACCGAAGAATTCTGCTCCGGCCCAACTCGTCCTGGAATATTTCAGGATGATTTCAACTTCCTGTAGCATTGCCGATCTTCGCCGCGAAGCGCAAAGGAGGAAGGCGCTTTCCTTGACAAGTATCATTTAAAAAGGGTTGCCTTGAAATGGATTCGTCCGGAGAATACGCCCGATGATTCCGAGACGATCACAGATCCGGCGGATCCAAACAGACAAAAACAGATACATTCCTTCCTTGCCCTCAATGTCGGGGAATATGTAACATTATCAAAGTAAGCATGAAGCGCCTGGTATCCATTATTTCAGCAACGGCACTCTCAGTGTGTGCCTTCTCACAGAACATCTCTTCACCGGACCGAAAACTTAATCTCCGCGTTGACAAAAAGACCCGCACCTACAGTGTAAAATATGACGGACAACAAGTCATGGCAGGCTCAGTCGCTCAGTTGGAGCTTTACGACGGCAGTTTTGCATGGGAGGAGGGAGCAAAAGTCAAGATATCAAAGAAACGCAAGGTGCGCGAGCAGATTGACGCAACCTTCTACAAGCAGAAGTCCTTCGAATATGTCTATAATTCCATGGTACTGGATTTCAAGAACGGATTCAGCATGGAATGGAGGCTCAGCGATGGCGGACTTGCTTACAGGTTTTCCACAACCAGGGAGGGTGAAACAGTCATCAAGAACGAAACTGGAAAGTTCGCGTTCTGCGACGATGCCGTGCTTACTTCGGCAAGCCCTTTTGAAAATAATTCCAACCCTTATCGCACGTCATTTGAGAATACATACACGGATGCGCCGCTCAGCGCCGAAATGAAGAAATATGCCTTCATCCCCGTTGTCCTGACACTTCCTTCACAACTGAGAGTCGTCGTCGCCGAATCATCAGTATCTTCATATCCGGGTGCCTTTGCGCGTTCCGTTGCAGGCGAGAATACGCTTGCCATCGAATTCCCTCCTTATCCTGAAAAGGATTTCATTGCCGTAAGTTCAGGAAGCAGGAACTATCCTTGGCGTATTCTTAAATTCTCGACCGACGACCGTGACATTCCCGCAGACAACCTCGTCTATGCCCTTGCTGAACCTAGCCGCATTGAAGACCTTTCATGGATAAAGCCGGGATTCAGCGCCTGGGAATGGTGGAATGATTGGCGTCTTGAAGGTGTTGGGTTCGAGAGCGGAATCAATTTCGAAACGTACAAGTATCATATCGACTATGCTGCCGAACAGGGCATCCAATACGTTTTGCTCGATGAAGGATGGGGAAAAGTCGCTCCCGGACAGAACTATCTTAAGCCAAAGCCGGGCTTTGATCTCGAAGGACTTGCCCATTATGCAAAGTCCAAGGGAGTCGGCCTTATTCTGTGGTGCATGATCGACAGGCTCTCTGAAGACCCGGAGATGTATTGCGAAATGTATGGCAAGATGGAGGGCGTGGCTGGTTTCAAGCCTGATTTCCTCAACCTCTACGACCAAAAAGCAGTGGAAAGACTCGCGAGAATCGCTGAGGCTGCAGCCCGCAATCACTTGTTCATCAACGTCCATGGCGTATTCCCTCCTTCCGGATTGAACCGAACCTATCCTAACATCCTCAACATGGAGGGTGTCTGGGGCCTTGAGAACTGTCGTGATCCCAAGGACTGGAAGCGCTATATGAAGCAGGATGTGATGATTCCTTTCACGCGACTTTTCGCCGGCCCGTGCGACTATACCCCTGGAGCCCTCCGCAATTACGGCACGGGCAATCCGGGACCGGAAGGCTTCATACCTGGATCCTATGGTACCAGAGCTCACCAGGTGGCGCTTTTCGGGGTCTATGAGATGCCATTGTCTGTGGTCTGCGATTCTCCTACAGACTACGAGGCGGATGTGGAGACCGTCTCTTTCATCACCGCATGTCCGCGTGAATTTGACGAATCCAGGGTGCTCGAAGCAAAGATGGGTGAATATATTACCGTGGCTCGCAGAAGCGGAGACAAATGGGTGGTTTCAAGTATCACGGGAATTGATGCCCGCGACACCGAAGTTGACTTTAGTTTCCTCGGCGAAGGCGAATGGGATGCTGTAGCCTTTGAAGATGTCGAAGGGGCGGCGCCCACAGACTACAAGATCGAACGCTTTACGGTTCGTCCGACAGATAAGAAGTCCTTTCGGCTTGTACAGGGCGGCGGTTTCGCCATAAGGCTTCAAAAAGCCACCAAGTTGGGTTATGTCAACCTTTTCATGGGAACCGCCGGTGACCATGGCCAGGTTTCCCCTGCCGCGCAGGTACCTTTCGGGCTTATATCGGTCTGCCCGGATGCAGTCAAACCCCTCCATGCCGGTTATGACTACAACCAGGCCGAGATATCCGGCATATCTGTGACCCGGATCAATGGTGTCGGCGGAGATGGAACCGGAGGCAACCTGCGGCTACGACCGGCGGCTGTCGAAGAAAAGCTTGAAATTATAAAAGGTTCCGAGACGGCGCTGCCAGGCTACTATGAAGCTCGTCTGAACAACGGTGTCGGAATAAAACTCACAGCCACAAGGAATATTGCCGTGGAGAATTTCCAATTCTCCGGAAACGCCGCAAAAAGACTTGTTCTGGATGTCAATTCAGCCATAGATCCAAGACGCAGCGCATGCGGATGGAAGGTTCTTGACGCCAACAACATCGAAGGCTGGGTGCAGACTTCCACAACCTGCAATTTCGGAGCATATAAACTGTATTTCAGGCTCCGTACCAACAGGCCTTTCACTGTCGGAAAGGTTGATGGCGACAAGGTCGAATTGATCTTCCCTGACAAGACAAGGTCGGTTGAAGCGCGTGTCGCGCTTTCCCCTGTTGACGAGGCAACGGCAGCCAAAGAACTTCAGTTCGCAGATGGGATGAGCTTCGACAAGATCCGTCGTGTTGCTGCTGAAAAATGGGAGAATATCCTGTCAAGGGCTGATGTGGAAGGTAGCACGGAAGAACAGAAAATCCTCTTCTACACAAGCATGTACAGGGTGTTTCTAAGTCCTTTCAATTCCACTTCTTCTTGCGGACAGTATCGTGGAACAGACGGGGAGCTCCATGCTGTCGACAACTGGACCTATTACAGCGGCTGGAGCATGTGGGACACTTTCAGGACGAAATTCCCTATGATCAGCCTAATGGCGCCCGAAGAGATGAGCGATATCTGCAAGTCCCTCGTAAGCCTCTATGTTACAGGCAAGAAGAACTGGGCGACCCTGCATGAATGCGCTCCGACCGTGCGCACCGAGCATGCCCAGATCACGCTTTTGGACGCATGGAGCAAGGGAATCCGCGGATTCGACCTCGATAAGGCCTTCCCGGGAATGGAGAAGGAATATGAAGACGGACTGGCACCGGGTTCCAGCCAAGGATTGACAAGGAACACCCCTGACCAGAAAATGGAAACCGTCTATGACCTGTGGGCCATGTCGAAGATTGCGGAAATAATCGGAAACGATGCTGCCGCGACAAAGTATGGCCGGGAATCCGAACGTCTCTTTGAAGAAACTTGGAAGAAGGAATTCATGACCATCACTGATGAGTTCGCCCTCATGAAGGGCAACGGAATGTACCAGGGCACGCGCTGGCAATATCGCTGGGCAATGCCCTTGTATGCTGATAAGATGGCTGAATGGGTCGGGAAAGAGACCCTTGCCTCACAGTTGTCGGAGTTTTTTGAAAGGCACCTATTCAACCAGGGCAACGAGCCGGACATCCAGACGCCTTTCATGTTCAATTTGTTTGGACACCCGGAACGTACCGGCGAGCTTGTTCACGCTTTGTTGACGGACGACCGGATGATTCACATCTATGGCGGAAACGCGGAATTTCCGCAGCCGTTTGTCGGACGCGCGTTCCAAAACAAGGTTGACGGGTACGCTCCCGAAATGGATGAGGACGATGGAGCGATGAGCGCCTGGTATATGTTCTCACAGATGGGGTTCTATCCGCTCTGCGTGGGCACAGACCGTTACGAGATGTTCACTCCTCTGTTTGAAAAGATTACCCTACATCTGAATGGGCGTGACATCACGATAAGGCGCGGGTGCCCGGAAGGCGCGGGTGCAAAACGCATTGTGGTTGACGGAAAGCCTTTGCCGGGCTTCACCATCACGCACGACGCGCTTGTGTCAGCTCGAGAGATCGTTTTCGAGTAACTTATATTCCGAAAGAATAGTTGAAAATGTCGCCGTTTTTGTTGGCGCAGTTGATAAAGCTCACTTGAGCCTTCGGATTGTTCACGTTGATCGGATTGTCGCAACGATAGTTTCTCATACGGCAGTTGACACCGGTCACGACGACATAGTCTGTTCCGTCTATCGTCATGAAGTCATAGGAGTTGCCGATACCGGTAACGGCAGGATTGTTGCCGGAGAAGCAATCGACGTTCGTAAGATTGAGATGACCCTTTCCACGGACATAAAAAGGATGAATATCCTCGATCTTGCCGTCAGGTGACGCATTGGCGATGATGGATCCCTGGGCGACTTCCCACACGCGGTTGAACGGTCCATCGCCATCTTTCAGCACGCCTATGCAGACACAGTCAAAGTTGAAGTTGGTGAGTTGGCCATAGGTTTGAGGACCCAGGTATATTCCTCCATAGTTGCCGAAAGTGAAGAGGTCTATGCATTGAGCGTTGTCGGTGTGGTTGATTGTGTAGGTATAGTTTTTCTGCTTCAAGACATAGTCGCAAATTTCTGATGGATAGCCTCTGCCGAATTCGCGCTGGTTGGCCGGATTGACATGGCAGTGAAGGATGCGAGGAATGTCGTAGCAATGGTCTATAGATATGAACTTGCCGCTGAGTGGATAGCCATAGCAATGCTCGAAGAGGATCTGTTCGCAAGGAAGATTTCTGGTGGCTTCGAAGTCCATCGCGAATGTCTCTCCGTAGAAAGTAAGGCAACGGAGCGTCACGCCTTGGCAAGCGGTTGCTTGCGAGACCTTGATTGTCGGAGGATATTCGATGACGGAATCACTGTTCTTGTACGCTTGTTTGGGATAATAGAACTGGCATCCACTAATCTGCGTGGCAGATTCTACCGTGATGAACGGAGAATTGGTATCCGTGATGACGAACAAGGAACCTGTAGGGCCGTTGGGCCCGGCAGTTCCCCGTCCGGTAGGTCCATGCACACCAATGAGAGAAACATTCTTAAGAAGAGCGATTCCGCTCTGAACAGGATACCCTCCCTCAACAGGCTCCACAAACAGGGCGGCTCCGCGTGAAGAAGCCCAATTGATGGCTTCCTGGAGATTCAGCCTGTTGCGCCTTGGGGTGTTGGTCGGAAGAACGCCGAAGGACTGGATGGAATAGGCCTGTATGTCAACAATGACCGTATCCTTGATATACACCGTGTCTTTGACAACAGTGGTCCGGTAAATGGTGTCCATGACCACAGTGGTCTTTATAATCGTCTCCTCGATGGTTTCAATGACCATTTTTTTGCAGGAAGCCAAAGAAAGGACGGTTAACAGGATGAAGGGTATCGCTTTTTTCATAGAATTTAAAAAATGAGGCAGCGGCACAAATGGCCGCCGCCTCAAAGTTAGCAAAAATTAGTTTCCGTAAACGAGATTAGCGTTCTTTGTGCTACAGACATCGCCGCCCATTCCGGACCAGCCGGATGCGCGGTTTGCACCGATGCAACGTACGAAAATCCTTGAAATGCTGTTGTCGATACGGCAGCAGGTAACCATATAGTTGCCGCCGACGTTCAGACATGCCTGATAGTTGTTCATAGGGAAGCTGGCAATAACCTTGTTATCGAAGGAACCATCTTCCTTGGGTGTTCCTCTAAGCAGGTACATTCTGCCGGACACTCTGTGGTTAAAATACAAGCATCCATTCTCATCGGCAGATACAGAATCATAGTTTCTGTTGTTGTTTCCGCCGCTTTCTTCAAAGATGTTGCGATAAGCGTTTACCGGGTAGCTTCCAGAAACATCAACCTGCATGATCCAAGATCCATTTTGGGTTGGAGTGTAGAGGTAACCGTCGGAGAGACAACCATTCATGTGCATTCCTCTGCCGTCAGCGCTTCCAGTTAAATGAAGCGCATCCGCATAACCCTTGAGAGGAATGTAACAGATTGTTGAGTGGCCCATGAAATATACCCAAGTCTGGGTCTTGTCAATGATAGGGGAAGCGATATCGGTTGTTGAACCTGTTACCGAATTGGATTCTTTCTCGATCGCGAGTTTGTTGTCCTTGAAAGTGATCCATTCAACGCTTGAGAGGCCAACATTTCTATGCATAATGATGTTGTTATCACCCCATACAGCGAATTGGCATGCTCCAAGTCCCTTGGTATAATTGTTGCCCTTTCTGTTGAACGTCTCAACATTGTCGTTGAAGTCGAGTTCGGAAAGTTTCTCGCCGGTGGCTGTGTTGAGAGCATAGAACATGTTGTTGCCGCAAGCCACGAAGAGGACTGAGCAGTCGTTGCTGAGCGCGGGGCCGCTTCCTACCATAATAGAAGGCGGCATTTTGCTGGGATCACCGACAGGGACATCAAACTGCCACTTCTTCGTGAGTCCGGCCTCGGCAAAACAATAGATAGCCTGGTTATTGCAGGCATAGATGTCTCCGTTAAGAGGGTTGACGCAGAACATACCCCCATTGTCGGTTTTGATGGAAACCTTGTCCATCTTAAGGTTGACCTCCACAATTTCCTTTGTTTGAAGGTCAAGTTGAATGAGATGTCTTTCCGCAAGACCGCCGCCATCCTGATTACGAGTGATGAAATAAACCTTGGTGCAGGCCTTGTTGAATACAGGGTTGGCGTTTCTTGACCAAGTTGTGATATCCTTCTCGATCCAAAGGATCTCTACGGGGACATCAATGACATCGCTGACCTCAACACCCTCGATTTTGGCGACAAGCTTGACGCTTGCATTGCCAAATTCCTTCCCCTCGACAGCTTCCTCGAAGCTCTGGTCAACATCGACAGCGAATGTGGCCTCATTGCCCTCGTATTCCTTGTCGCCCACCGTCCAGACCGCATCCTTAATTCCAGGATATGCCGCTGCATTGACCTTCCAAACAGCCGGCTTGCCGGCATAGATGGTCTCTTCCATGACATAAAGTTTTGCATCTCCGAGGATGACGAATTTCTGGGAAGCGGTCTGGTTGCCTACTTGTGTGGTTGCCGTGATCTCAACAACACCGGATCCGGCGAAGGCAACCGTTGCCTTTCCGTCCGCTCCGGGAGTAACAGTAGCGATCTTTGGATCACTTGTCTTCCATTCGACGGACTTGTTTGTCGGGTTATCCGGTGAGAAGATAATTTCAAGTTCCCTTTCTTCACCTACTGTAACGGCAATGGCTGTCTCAGAAAAGGACTTGAAGGCAATGCCTGTGATTTCGGTGTCGGTAACGGTAACCTTGCAAGTGCCGACAACACCGCCAATCTCGGCGGAAATGGTTGCTTCGCCAGGAGCAACAGCTGTTACAAGACCGGTGGGAGCCACAGTGGCAACCATCTCATTTGAAGAAGACCAGGCGGTCTCTGTGATTGTAGTAGCATCTGCAGGAGCTGCGGTAGCTCTAAGAAGCTGCTTGCCTCCTACAACAATGCTGACATTGGCAGGATCGACAGTGACGCTTGACACTTGGATTTCTTTCTGACAGGAAACAATCGCCAAGATTGCCGCCAGGAAAAATGCTGTTTTTTTCATAATTGTTAAAATTGGATCATGTGTTAAAGTATTGAAAATAGGATGTTATTCAGGTACATTAATTTCACGGACCTTAGAGAAGTTATACCTTCTGGTACCACTTCCTGCAGGCGTGTCGTAATTGATTCTGGCCGCCGCTCGGATGAAGAGTTTGCGTCCGGGTTGTAGGTCACATTCTCTCCCCAGCTGAGCTCAGTCAAGCGAATTCTGATTCCTCTTACATTCTGTTCCGTCAGAACAGGCTCCCCCGTCTCAATGTCCACGATCTTGCCGGTGATGGTTTCTTCCGGAGCGTCGAAATTATCAATCTCGAACAGAGAACAAGCTGAGAATCCGAGGGTTGTGACTCCTGCGGCGAAAGGAAGAGCAACCGCCGATAGAAGATTAAAACGAGTCATCGAATTTTTTATTCATCATTTTTAATGATAAAGATAAAATAAAACGTTTCAGATTAATTTATAGGTTAATAGAAGATTAATCGTCGAAGAAAAAGAATTAATTTCCTAATAATCTATTATATGGATAGCCATAAAAGAAAGCCCCCTCTAGATGAGTATTATCTGAAGGGGGCTTTGGAAGGGATTCGTCCCGAGAACTCTCCGCATTCACGGACTTTGTGGCCGCAGCGCTACCATTCAAAGCGGACGGCTACACCGTCGGGATCGTTATCAAATCCGAGCAGATAGGTATGGCTGTTCTCGTCCCAGCAGCCTTCTTCAAGGCTTTCCGTTCCGTTCACCGTTACGCTGACGGGTTTGGACGGAAGAAGGATACGCGAAGCGTTGATTGTTTCAAGCGGTCCTTTTGCCGAGAAGGAATAGGTTTTGCCATCGACAATCTCTTCGTATGCCCTGCTGGCTTGCGCCAGGATCTGCGGACGGGAAGGGTCTGCCTTGGAGAGGTCATAGAAAAATCCTTGTGAACCGGCTTCAACGCGGATTTCCGACAAAATGGGAAGTTGAGGATCGAACAGGTCGATGTATTTCCCGTCTCGGAGGAAAGGTGCGTCATTCACACTCTCGTTCATTACGGCTACAATGGTGTACGGTCCCCTTTCCAAATAGAAATGATTTTTAGACTCGAGGCTTCCCGCTTGGGCGCGATCCTCATACAATTCCTTCACCACCGCAAGCAGTTGTGCGTGCGCGCCGCTCTCCAGCACAAATTCTTTCGGATCGGCACGGAGGATCCGCACCGTTCCCTTGCCGTAGGAATAGGTCCCTTCGGGAGCCTCCGCATCGATTCCCATCAGAGTGAACAGATGATCGGAAGCGGCTGCAAAGGTGTTCCCATCCTTATTCCACCATTCGGATACACTCTGGAAGGGGTCCTTGTCACGTCCGCAATAGAGTATGATTCCTCCCTTCTTGACCCAGTCCGCCAACCGCTCATGCGCTTTCGGATCCATAGGCTTCATATTGGAATAGGACAATAGTAGCACGCGGATGTCCGCCAAGGTCTTTTTGTAGTGGACATTCTCCAGGTGCACGATCTTGACAGGAATCCCATTCTTGAGCAGCGGCATCGCTTGGCCGAAGAAATTGGAGAATTGGGGATCCTCGTAACCTTCGTGGGTCGGCAGGCTCTGGAACATCAGGGAATTCGCCATCGCGATACCGATGCCTTGCGATCCGTTAAGCCGTTGGTCCGTCACCGGCATTTCATGCAGCGTATTGATCATTACGTGCATCATCGTGGAATAATCCTTCGGAATGCGGATCCGTTCTTCGCTATCCGCGCTCTTGCGATACAAGCCTTCATAGATACGCTCCGGCCACGGCATGATTTCATAGTCCGCGATGTTCGGATAAAGCAGCTGGGCAGCGAAGGTTGCATGATAGTTTCGGCGATAGTCCTCCCAGTCTCGGGGCCAATCCTCGATAGGATCGGTCAGGAACCAGACCCTGCGNCCGGTTGGTTCCGTCATGGAAGCTACGCATCCATATTCCAGGAAAGCNGTCTCGAACGTNCTTTCCTTGCTCTTTCCATTGAATATGTTCGCGGTGCGGGCGGTTCCGGTCCAGACCTGCGCGATGTAGCCATCGATGCCCGGAAGCGAGGCAAGACTGGCTTCCGGGCTGACGATGTTCCATTGAGAATAATTGAGCAAGGAATGCGTCGGCACATAGCAGCGAACCTCCATTCCCTTCGTCCGACCGTATTCCTTTGCATAGCTGCTTACTTCGTCCAAGGCGCGGTAGTACAAGAAATACTTCAGCTTGTTGGACAGGTAGGTAGCCTCAGGAGACTCATGCTGTGGGCGCCAATCCGTATTGTAATAGGCTTTCCACTCACGCTTGAAGGCTTCGCTGTAACCGGCCCTGTTCCAGAATTCCGGCTCTTCGAAATAAAGATCGTCAATGGCTGCGTCGATCACGCGCTTGACATGCCGTTCCTTGAAATACTTGAGGTAATTCTCGGTCGGGACAATGTAGGGAACCATTCTTCCGTGCCAAATGGTGTCGCCATTGGCTTGGACCTGTCCTTCGTCCAGATGTGGTTCCCCGTCCCAAAGACCGATAAAATAGTCCTGGTAAGACCCCCAGGCGATCCCTGTCATGAAGTCAGTCTCGTAGCCTTTTTCCTTCCATGAAAGCGCCCGATCCTCGAACGTGGGCCTGTTGCCCCGGATACGATCGGAAGGGTTGCCGCCGACACCGTAGATCATGACTGCGTCAGCTCGGTTGTCCAAGGTCGGTTTCCAGACGCTGGACGTCTGAAAAGTAGTCTTGGCATCCTTTCGTTGACCGGCTTTTTGGCCGGTATTCTGACAGCAGCATAGCAAAAAAATGCATGCTGCAACAAAGGCTCGCTTCAGCATAGTCACGGAATATTGACTTCCTTGACTTCGGAATAGTTGTAGCGACGGGTTCCGGAGCCTGCAGGAGTGCCGTAGTTGATCCTCGCGGCAGCGCGGATAAAGAGTTTCCTGTTGGGCTTGGCGGTCCCGCTCGAAACCATCGTGATCGGTTCGCCGAGATGACTCTCGAAAGAAGCTCCACCATACTCTATCTTGGAACTCAATGCCTCGTACTGACTTCGTTGGCTACAGGTTGAGGAATAACTGACGAACAATCTGACATCCGTGACGTTCGTAAAGTTGGGATTGTAGCCACCCATCGGCTCGACCAGTTCCTGGAACCTTTCGACAGAGACGGCTCTGGTGACTTTCACCTGTGCCGTGATTTTACCTCCGCTGACAACGGGCTCGCCGACAAACTCAACCTTGAGGAAAGGTTCGACTTCGAATCTGAGCTCTGTCGTGCCTTTCACATCGCAGGTTATGGAGTTGTCTTCGATTATTTCGCCGTCTGCGTTTTCCCTGACAATGGGGATGAAAGGTCCGTCAACGCGGATGTTATAGTTGCCCTTGAAGACCTTCGTATTCTGGAAAGAACCGTCGTCACGGCAGTAGAAGTCCGGATTGTGTATAACGTTCGGGCCATAACTAAGCTCTGTCATCCTGACACGGATACCATTGGTGCTCTGCTCCGTGAGAACCGGCTCACCTGTTGCGACGTCGACGACTACGCCCTTGATCGTTTCCTCTGGCTGGGCGTAATTGTCAATCTCAAAGAGAGAGCAGGATGGGAGTCCGAGTGCCAGGACGCCGGCCGTCATAATGTAATAAATTGTCTTTTTCATTGCTGTAATCTTCAGTATTATCTGTTAGGCTGCTGATCAATGTACTTGCTCTTCGTGACTTCTCCTCCGGGAATCCCGAAGTAGTAGTCGACAGGGGAGTAACTGAAGGTCTTGCGTGCGCAATCCATGAAAGCGATATCGAAGAACCACTTGTCAGCCTGTGAAGAATAGAAAGGGAAAAAACCCTGGAATTCAAATCGAGTTCCGTCGGACCAAGTAGTTAGATCCTTTTCAACTCCCCAGAATCCTTTTCTGTTCTGCTCGTCCACGACGCGCCAGCGGCGAATGTCCCACTTGGACTTGTGTTCGAAAGCCAGTTCTTTGCGGCGTTCTTTGCGAACGAGATCGCGGCTTTCGGTGTCTCCTTTCAGCATTGTAGAAAGGACATTTGCCCCGGCTCTCTTTTGAATCGCCCGGATGGCCTCCGTCGCGGTCTGTAACATGTTGTCGCCTGTGGGGGAAGCGACACCGGCGATGGACAACTCAACTCCGGCTTCGGCGGCGGCAAGGAGAACATCGGCATACCTCATAAGAATGAATGGCTGATCACTCTTCCCTTCGCCGATGTCCTCGAGCGCCCTGTCGGGATCAAGGTACTTGCGTAGATAAAGGCCCGTAATCGTAGACTCCGCATTCGTATAGAAGGGGCCATTTGCACCTGAGGCATAGGTCGTGACGTTTTCGCCCGTCGTGGCATTTTTATAGGTAACCTTTTCCGTGTTGACGTTGGGGCTCATGAACAGGGTTTTCGTACTCCCCTTGAAGCAGTCCTGGTCCCAATGTCCGCGACCGCGCTGAGCGTAGCTGTAGTCAGCCTTCAGTACCTTGATAGGAAGGTTGCCCGTATAGATGCCGGCCCTGATTTCAATTACATCTTTCTTGAAAAAATCTCCCGGGAAGATGATGTATGCACGAAGCCGGGGTTCCACATTGGCAAAAAAGTCCATTGGTTTGTCATAAAGGATGTAGTTGCCGTTGGAGTGATCTGTTCCGTCGGTAACCCTGATGGTTCCATTCGGATAGCGATCGAACCCGTCGAAGAGTTCCATGAAGTCTTCCGTTGGACAAGTTCCTGCGGAAAGGGGCATTCTGTAGATCCAAGGCGAGCTGTATGCGTCAAGACCGTGCGAGAGGATAGGATATTCATAATTCATCACGAGGATGTTCTCCGGACTGGCGGGATCTCTCCACATTGCGTTCATATTTTGGTATTGCGCTTCCTTGTCTCCTTCGGCCCACTGCTTCATGGGGAATACCTGCCGGACTTGATCACTTCCGATGCGGCCTTGTACGCTTCCGAAAAATACTTGTTAGAGCAAGCCTGCCACTCGTCCTCTGCAAAACCGATGACCCGGACCCCCGTTTTTTCACCGAAACCGGTCAAGCGTCCGGAAACCTGTTCGTTGTACTTGGCGACAGAACCTGCGTAAAGCATCGCCTCCGCCTTGAAAGCAAGGGCGGCGTACTTGTCGGCAGTGCCGTCGAATGTAGCATTGGCCGGAAGAAGTTCTATAGCGGTATCGAAGTCTTCAAGAATCGCATCCCAAGTTTCCTTTTCGGAAGAACGCGGCACTTCAACTTCTCCCTCGAAAGGATAACTGATCTCGTTCTTTACAATCGGAACGCCACCGTAACGGCGGGCCATCTGGTAATACGAGTACGCCCGGACAAAATATGCCTGGCCGAGAAATTCGTTGTAAGCGATTTCCGGATAATTGTCCTTGTAGTCGGGAAATTTCTCAATCAGATGATTCGCATCATGAATCAAAGTATAAGAAAGGCCCCACCACGGTGTGTTCTCGCCAGTAAATGACGTGCAAATAGCGTCCCTGTTGACTGCCTCTCCTGTCCCTTCGATACCAAGGCAACCCAACCACGAGTTTCCGTTGAAACCCCATTGAGCCATGTACTTGAAGTCTTCCCAGGGCATTTGACTGTACAATCTTGCCAAATAGATTTTCAGGCCTGACTGGCTGGACATCAGGTCATCGTCCGTAACGATATTCTTCGGCGGAATGTCAAGGGTCGTGCAGGAGACCGCGGCGAAGAAGACGATTGACAAAATGCATATAATTTTTTTCATATTCTTGCAACTTATAACGTTAGAAAGTAAGGTTAAGACCTATCGTGTATGACTTGTTCAAAGGATACAGGCGACCATAGGAATCCGCCGGATGTTCGGGATCAATATACTTGACGCCGGTCCACGTGAATGGATTGTAAGCATTGGCGTAGATTCTGACACCGAGATCACGGATGGAACGTATTCTTGGAAGCGTATAACCGATTTCAATGGACTTGAGTCTCAAGTAGTCTATCGGCTGGATATTGAAGTCGGAATTGGCGTCCGCTGACGTTCCACCGTAGGCATAGGTTCCCTTTATCCAAGTGATGGTCTGGTCATAGGTATCAAAGGTTTCTTCAGACGGATGCCACCTGTCGTAGAACTGTTCGAGCATACCGCCTCCGTGCTGTCCCCAGACACCGAGCTGCGGTTCGCCAAATTGGACCGAGCCGAGCGCGGAACCTTGGAACAGGATACTGAGGTCTAAATTCTTCCAGCTTCCGTCGAAGGACAAAGAGAAGTTCATCCACGGAACCTGGTTAAAAGTGTAAGGGTGGACGTCAAGCCCGTTGATCTCACCGTCTCCGTTCCAGTCGAGATACTTGAAATTTCCCGGCTTGATACCGTTGTCCTTATATTTGTCATAAGACCAAATGTCTTCCCAGTTCTCGTAGCGGCCGACAACTTCGTAACCCCACTGGATACCTTGATAACGCTGGTAGAGATTGTTGTTTCTCCAGTTGTCCCAGGAATTTCCGTATTGTTGGTCCTTGTTGAAATCAAGGCAAACCTGACGGGTGATAGTCAGCATCCCTTTTACTTGATAGTCGAAGTCTCCGACCCTGTTGCGATGATAAAGTTCGAGTTCGAATCCCTTGTGTTCGTCATCGTTCATATTCTCAAGAGGAGCCGTCGCGCCTATAATCGTAGGAAGAGCCGCGGTATTACGGGCCATGAGACCGGTCCTATGGCGGCGGAAGTAGTCGAAAGACCCGCCAAGAAGACCTTTCCAGAGCTCGAAATCGACACCGGCATTGAATGTCTTGTTGGTCAGCCACGTGACGTTGTGGTTGGCAAGCGCCATCGGATTGGCCCTCATGACCCAAGAACCAAGGTAGTAAACGGGCGCGCGGCTTGTGTAGAAACCATGTTTGGTAAGGGACGCCGCAGGATAGGCATAGCCTGTCGCCCACTCGTAGTTTGCATTGCCGTCATCGCCGATTTCACCATAACTGACGCGCAGTTTGAGGTTGTTGATGAAGGCGAGCGCGGGAGTATTCTTTACAAAAGGCTCTTCAGAGACGCGCCAACCGGCAGAAACGGAAGGGAAGAATCCCCATTGATGTCCTTGATAGAACTTGGAGGATCCGTCGTAGCGGAACTGACCCTCAAGGAGATACCTGTTGTCATAGCCGTAGTTGAGACGGCCGAAGAGCGATTTATAGGCAAAGTCATAAAGAGATCCCTGCGAAACCTGATGATTTTCGATAGAAGAGGCCGTGAAGTATGGAGTTGCGAATTCAAGGTTCGTAAAACCGGAGAATCCATTGCTGTCCATCCTTTGGACTTCCCAGCCGACGACACCTCCGACATGGTGTTTTTCAAAATCCCTGTCATACGAAAGGAGGGCTTGGGCCAGCCACTGGCCGTATGTGTTGTCAACACGCGTCAGCTGGTTGGGAGAAGAGTCGGCATAAAGTTTCTGGTTATAAGTGCCTGTCTGCTCGTCGAAAGCGTACTGATAGTATTCCTTCCTATAAGTCTCATTTTGGGCGAAAAGATAGTCATAACTGAACATCCCTTTAACGTGAAGCCCTTGCAGCGCATCGTTAAGCGCGCCAAAGTCATAGTCTAAGGAAGTCGTCAGGGTCATGTTCTTCCTGTCGTTCCTGCGGTAACCGGAGATGTCCGAATCGACACGTGCAGCAGAGTTCCAGTCAAGCTCGAGATCCTGGTAATTGAGCATCGTCTGTTCCGGATCGGCATACGCCTTCCAGATTGTGCTCTGCTTCCACCAGTAGCGGATGATGAGCTCTGAATTATCGTACGGATTATGCTGGCTGTCCGAGTAGGCGGAAAGATTGAGATTGAACTTCATTCCGTCGAACATTTCCGCAGTGATGTTGGATCTCAAATTGTACTTGTTATAATTGAGGTCGCCTCCTTTCCAGAAACCTTCTTGGTAAAAGTAACCCAATCCTACATAGTACTGAATTTTCTCGGATCCGCCGCTGATGCTGAAGTCATGCCGGAACTGAGGGGCAATATTCTGGACGACAAGACTGTTCCAGTCGGTTCCGACAAGTTCTCCGTCAATGTACTTCTGGATGGTTTCAGCATCGAATTCATGTGCCCCGCCTTCAAGGCCTCCGGATCCGCGTTCGTTGACGAGACGCATGGAACTGATGGCGTCCATTTGGCGCGGCAAGCTTGCAGGGGTCTGGAATGTGTAGTTGCCGTCATAACTGACCTTTGCCTTGCCGACCTTGCCCGCTTTGGTGGTGACAAGGATGACACCGTTGCCTCCACGGAGACCGTAGATGGCCGCGGCGGCATCTTTCAAGACGGAGATGTTCTCAATGTCGCCGGGAGCAAGCCTTTGGAAGTCGCCCATCCCTCTGGGGACACCATCGATGACAACAAGCGGGGATCCCAGGCCTCGAATATCGAGTCTGGCATCATAAGAGCCAGGCTCGGCTGTTCTTTGCCACACGCGAACGCCCGGTACGCGTCCCGTGAGCATATTCTGGGGGTTTTCTGTTTTGGTCTTGACGACGTCTTCCCCGCTCACTGCAGCGACGGATCCCGTGATCGATCCTCTTTTTTGTGTGCCATAGCCAACGACAACGACACCTTCAAGGGCGGTGTAGTCTTCGCTGAGCACGATGTCAATGACCGTTCTCCCGCGAACGGGTTCTTCTACAGTGATCATCCCCACATACGAGTATTCGAGGATCGCCTCACTCGGAACTGAGATGGAGTAACGGCCATCAATGTCCGTGGCGGCACCGATTGTTGAGCCCTTGACTACAACGCTGGCGCCAATCACGGGCTGTCCAGCCTCGTCCTTGACGACACCGGACACGTCGACCCGGGTCTGGGCGAACGTGAGCGCTGTGGTCACAAAGAGGCTAAAGACTGTCAGGATAGTTGCAATACGTTTGTTCATATTGTCTATTATTTAAAATTATATCTTGTCCAGAAACGTAGTTGTTATAAATTTTCTCATGGAATTAGTTCATTTCTATTCCGTAAAAGCACATCTTCTGTTCGCCGCTTCTCGTATCGCCTTTGTGGACGCTGACGGCAATCACAACGTTCTGTCCCTTGTAGGAAGAAAGATCGTAAGTAAACGCTGCGTAGTCTCTCGGATCACCGGCTCCTTTTTCGTGGATGAATTTCCAGCAACCGTCGGCGACTTCGCTGGCTTCCAGCGCAGTGTTTGAAGACGGAGAAAGAGCGGCAGCGGATCCGTTTTCAGGAACCGCGGTCACTTTGAACACCGTCGGATTGGCGCTCGAAAATGTGCGGACCCGCATCGTCATTTGATCATTGACATCAGAGATCTTGAATCTCGAATAGATGTAGGATTCCGGGACAAGGTAGTTTGGATCCACATCGCTCCTTGTCTTGATGGTATAGCCTTCGCCATTGACCGGTTCAACATCCTTGCTGATGTACATAAGCGACCAGTACATCATCAGGTGGTCGGTGCCGAACCAAGGCATATAGCCCTGCTGGCCGCCGGGATTGTGAACCCTCCTTGCGCCCATATCGCCGCTTCCGCTGTTCATTCCCTTGTTCATGCCCGAGAATGATGTAGCGGGATTGATGCCCATGGATGTGGCGTTTTCCTTTGTAAGACGGAACCCTGAGGGAAGACCGGGGACATCGCTTCCCGCAAGCCAGTCATCACCGTTGACCTGACTTGGAGCCCAACACATTCTTCTGATCGGCAGATGTTTCCCGGAAGTGCCCCTATAAAGATAAGGACCGAAAGCGAAACCGACCTCATGTCCGACGAACGGGCTCATATCGAATGAATAGGTGGAATAGTTGCCGTCACCGTGAGTTTTGGTCTCACCGACCTTGACAGCCGTCGTCGAACCGGCTGTGAGGTCGACGACCTGGAGGCCGAAATAGACAGGAGAGGATGCTGAGGCATTGTGGGTACGCACAAGAACACTGAGAATCTTGTTGCCTTCGTAGATTTTCTTGCGCCCGTAGACAAACGCGTTAAGATTGTCTTGGTCGCCTTCGGAGGTCATGCCCCACCATCCGCGGTCAGGTCCGGGGCCGCGAAGTTCGAAAGCGACTCCTTCAGCCTCGTACCTGTAGTAGCCTTTATTGGGCATTGCAGACAAGTAGCCGCTAGACCAATGGTTTTTGCCGCCGAATCCGGTGCTTCCGCGATAGTCATTGAAGTACCATTCCTGGGAATCTGCAATGTCCTGCCACTTGAGTCCGGGAAAGATGTCCTGTCCGCCGAGCCTGACGGTAGGTACCGTGACGGTACCGTCCACAAAGTCATTGAGTGATACTTTCCTGGTGTACGTTGTGCCGTCCGCGGTTGAATAAGTCAGGGTGTAGTCGTTGAGGGTCTGGCCGTCAATCGTGAACACCCCCTCGGCATCCGTGGTGACGGTCATGGAACCGTTGGTCACCTGCACGCCGGAATAAGGCTTGCCGGATGCGGCATCGATAATTTTGCCGGTGATAACCGCCTGCGAAAACTCGAGGACTGGATTGAGAACAATGTTGTCCTCGCTGATAAATCTCTTGGGATCGATCGTGTAGGCAACCGTAGCGAAACCCTCTTTTGCAAACGCGATGTAACGCGCATTCGAGGGAACGTCCGCAAGTGAAAACGTACCGTCAGGTCCGGAAGAGCCCGTCATACGGACCTCCCTTCGGGTGTCGGTCCCCATGCAAGAAATGGCCACGTCGGATAGCAGGTTGTCGAAGGTGTCCATAACGACACCTGAAACCGTGGCTGACCCGACCACACTATCGTCCCACGTCCCTGCTTGTTCAATTTCATTCTGGCAGGATGTGAAAGCGAAAATGACTCCTAGAAGTACGGAGCAAAGCAGAGGAACTTTGGAAACAAACTTCTGTTTCATACTATTAATTGTTTAACATTGTTTAACGATAAGGATAGTGATTTATTGTTGGGTTATTTGATTGTTGCGAGAAATTTCAAGGTTTGCTCCTTGCGGTACTTCATTCTGATTCTCCAGATGAGTTCCTGCATTGAAACCAATTCAAAAGATGAAGGAAGGGCTTTCTGGCACATTGAAACGACATCGCTCGCTTTCTTACCGTCGAATTCGCTCCAGGCGTGCATCGCAATGGCGCAACAGTCGCCGATGCCTTCATTGCCGACCATAGCGTCCGCCACGGACTGAGGTGTGGTTATTCCCTTCCAGATCATGTATTTTGCCGTCACGCAAGGGATGTCGTAACCGGCCTTGTTTTTGAACCAGAAGACCTGGCCATTGCCTCCTGTGTAGGGACTGTACTGGACCGCGGTGATTCCTTCAAGTTGATCGTTGGCATCGACAAATGCTTGGAGGGCCTCCTTGGCGTTGGACGAATTCAGGTCCTGGGCCATGACGTGGAGGACCTTGATGCCATGCTGACGCATATGGGCGGCTGTCCTTTCGGCAATGATCTTGAGGTTTGCCTTGCGGTTGGCAGCGCCGGTGCCTGTTGTGCTGTAAGTGTCAATGTAATAATAGCCTCCCCCAAAAGTATCCATGACAGTGCAGTTTGCGGACGGTTGTTTTTCCATCAGGTACTGGAATCTTGTCGGAGCAAGCTGGATAAGCGATTGCGTACCGATCTCGAACGCCATTTTGGTCGAGACCGCAGATTGTAGACTGTAATAGTTGTCAACGAAATTGTCCGTAATGATGAACTGATAGTTGTCACCGTCCGTGAGGAAGAAGGAGCAGAAACTTTTCTTTTTGTCATAGTCAATCTTCCTGGGATTGATCGTCTTGGCAAGCGTGGATGGCTGGCGTTCCTTGTAGCGTCGGGAAGTCAAGGAGTGGTTGTAGCTCCAATCAGCGGCAAGCATCTGGTGACCATGTTGGGAGACCCTGTTGACAAACACATCTTCGCCGACACCTTGTTCCCATCCCAGCACCTGTGAATTAGGTTTTAGCCAATCCAGAACCTCATCAAAGACAGCGACATTCTGGCCGGCCGACGCATCCGCCCACTTCTTGTTGAGATTAACGATAAACAGCTTGTTCTTGATGACGTATTCCCGAAGTTCTCCACACTTGACGGGCATTACCACGAGAGCATCATTGTTGCACTTGTCCTTGAATTTGTCAAAACACTCCTTAAGCGTCATCCTCGAACAGTCACAGGTCATCGTGTAGCCGTTCGCATTGAAATAAGCCGAATCCCTGACATCGACAATGATGGAATTGTGGACGTGAGAGGCTACCGCAGCGCAATTGCCGCTTTCCGGGTTCTGCACAAGGTCCGTGAGCACATAGCCATCGAAGAGTTGTCTTACATTGACATCATAGCCATTCCACTTGCCGTAATCACCTTTTGTCGCCAGTTCAACTGCGTTTTGACGGCCGATTTCTCTGCCGATGCCCGCTTTTTCCATGGCATAGCCTATCCCGCCGCATTCGATCCAAGCGGCAATGTTGGTCCTGCCTTCCTCGCAGGCTTTATTGATCAAGCCCGCCACGGACTGCATCAAGAGGTGATTTTGAAGTCCGGATGTGACAGCGCCGTCGACGTTGGGTTCTTCCCGTCCGCCATAATCTGTATAAACTACGTGCCAATAGAGTTCCGGCTGCATCCTGGAGTCGGGAATGTAAAATTGGCCGACATCGGCCAATTCATCGTGAAGAGACTCGTAAGGTACCGCGTCCTCGTTCATCGGGATGTCCGTCGATGTGTCCCCGTTGGAACTTCCGTGATCTGTATTACCGGAACCCGGTTTGCTGATAATTACGTCATTTGGTTTGTCACCGCCGCAGGAAGAAAACAGGATGGCTACAACGAAAGAAAGGACTGCTGCCAGGAGAAGTCCGAAACGAGTCATCAAGAATCTCTTTCTTATCATTTTTCATCAATACTTTAAGACGGCAAATACAAATTAAAACGATTCAGATTAATTTATAGGTTAATAGAAGATTAATTATCAAAAAAATGAATTAATTTCTCAAGTTTTATTATATTCATAGCCATGAAAGCGATTCTGCGATTCGCCGGAAAGGCGGCATGGACACTATTGGTGCTTGTAAATTCTTTTCCGGCACCGGCGCAAGGGCTGAGATTTCTCGGGCTCGAAAGAAAAATCGAAGAAAGGACTTCCATGGAAATTCGCGGTATCAGGAACATGGAATGCAGGGATAGTTTATGCATTGATTTCGAATTCCGGTGCTACGAGGATTCCCCCCTCGGGTACATTTTCCAACTCATTACGACAAAGAAACAGGAACCGGTCATCAATCTTTTTTACGATGGTTTGAACGGTAACGGTGAATTGCGCGCCATCTGGGAAGGAAGGCGCTTCATTGCGATCACGCAACTTCCTCCGCAAGAGGAAAGGGATCACTGGATATCTTTCCATATGAAGCTCGATCCCCGCGAAGACTCTGTTTACATCAAGGTTTCGGATATGCCTACCGTATCCGGCGCCATCGAACTTCCGAACAAGATATATCCGAATATCGGTTTCGGGAAAAGGGACTACATCTTGGAAGTGCCTTCGATCGCGATAAAGAATTTGTCCATCCAGGCCGACAGTCGCGTCATCACCTTCCCGCTCGATGAGGACTCGGGGACATTGGCGTTGAGCAACCGGCCCTTTGCCTATGCGAAGGTGAAAAATCCCCATTGGCTGGCAATGGAAAACCTTCGCTGGAAGAAAGAGTTCAGCGTGTTGTCGTCTTCTTTCATGTGTGCCGGCTACGACACTTTGCGGCACAGCATCTACTCCATCAGCAGGGATTCTATTTACGAGAAATCGCTCGCCACAAGAAATTTCACGGCAAGGGCTCTTGCGGAGAAGCGCCCCGTTAAGTCCTTTCTGGGAACAAGTTTCGTCAATCCAAACGATAGTTTGGTCTATATCTATGAAGCCTACGCGCAAGGGGACACCCCCGTTCCGACAATGGCTTCTTTGGACCCGGTCACTCTGACTTGGTCCGTACAATCCTATGACAAGCAGGACATGGAGTTGCACCACCACGCCGAATTCTTTGATAAATTCAATGGGAAACTCCTGATCTTCGGCGGTTTCGGGCAACGGAAGTATAGCGGGGTGTTTCGTGTCTGCGATCTCGAAAGCGGCAAATGGATGGAGGTGCCGCTGAGAGGCGGCGACGGAAAACTTTGGCCGAGATTCTTCCAATCGATGGGCTACAACGAAGGGAACGGGCAACTCTATATTTTCGGCGGCATGGGTAACGAGATTGGCGACCAGATCGTCGGACACGATTATTTTTATGATCTCAACATTGTGGATCCAAGCAGCATGGAATCACG
>JGI24710J26742_10001409_pt1 | contig 22058 bp, 20 predicted proteins | sample BioPla2DNA2_FD_26742 | JGI IMG/M metagenome (IMG submission 26742) | reverse complement strand
TAAAATGTAAAATCTAAACAAAATTATTCCAAAATATTTGTACAATATGCCTATGTTAAAAAATTATCAATTTGTGTTAAACTATTAACAGAGATTGATAAATTTTTAATTATCAACACTTACAAACACGGAGGTGCGTTTAATATGATGTTAGAAGCATTGGCATTAATAGTTGTAGTATCCGGCGCATATTTCTTTTTGAAAGCTATTTGGAATTATGAATTAAAAGTTGCAAGACAAAAATAATTCATTTTTATTTATTTTACTATCCTGATTCAATAATAATTATAGAATTAATATCAACAGCCTGTGATAGGGCTGTTTTTTGTATCTTGATGTATAAAAAAATCTTTTAAAATCAAGCTAGGCAGCCTGGTCTTTAAATTGGTTTATCTGGGGAATACAACTACAGGGCATTTTATAAATTGATTATATGGTGAATTTTTCTGTTTGGTCTGATATACTAAAAATAAGTATAAAAACCTATTTGGAGGTAGTATCATGAATTTTAGAATTGATCATTACAACATTAATGTAACGGATTTGGAAAAATCTCTTGCCTTTTATCAAAACGCTTTAGGGCTCCGGGAAGTCAGGAGGAAAGATGCCGATGACGGAAGTTTTACTCTTATCTTTTTGGAAAATGATAATAATTCCCAGAAAATTGAGCTAACATATTTGCGTGACAAAGAAGGAAAATACGACCTTGGAGATAATGAATCACACATTGCTTTTGTCACCGATGATTATGAAGCAGCATATAAGCTCCATAAAGAGATGGGCTGTATCTGTTATGAGAATCCGGAGATGGGAATTTATTTTATTGAGGATCCTGATGGATACTGGTTGGAAATCATTCCCGCATAAAGGTAATATGTAAAAGTAAGAAGAATGCGAATTATATACTACAATTAAATAAATATATGTGAAATGGGCTCTGGTATAGCTGTTGGCTTTATCAGAGCTTTTTTGTTGTAACAACAGAGTTTTCAGGACATTATAATAACATTCGTATTATAAAAATGTCTTGAAACAAATATAATTTTATAATATAATTATGACCAGGTAATATAATAATATAATATAATCAACTTATAAAGATGGGGGTATCTCATATGACTAAAGGTTTTGAGATTATTTATAATAACGATAGGAGAATTGTTAAAGGACATGGCTACTATGAGGCTGTTTATGTTTCCAACTGTAAAGAGTTAGTTAAAAGAAGCAGGACTAAATATGGTTCAAAAGCAGCATTCAGATTTAAGAGAGACGGAAAACTTATTGAAAAGACATATATTGATCTTGATAATGATGTTGACGCTTTGGGAACCGCACTACATGATCTGGGGCTTAAGGACAGCTTTATTTCAGTCTTTGCCGAAAACCGCTACGAATGGGGAGTTGCATATTTTTCAATAATAAACGGAACAGGAGTAGGGGTGCCTCTGGATAAGTATTTACCTGCTAATGAAGTTGAAAACTTAGTAGTAAGAGGAAGAGTGGAAGCAATTTTTTATAGCGGGAATTACCATGAAATGATGATTGATTTCTCAAAGAAAAAAACATCTCTAAAATTCTTTATTTGCATGGATGATATAAATTTACCACCGGATGATTCCAGGTTTATCTTAATGAGCTCCCTGATAAAGAGGGGTTCAGAATTAGTTGATAAAGGGGATAAGAGATTTACTGATGCAGTCATAGACAATGAAAAAATGTCTATTCTTCTATTTACATCAGGTACCACAATGGCGTCAAAAGGTGTTATGTTGTCCCATAAGAATATTGCCAGCAATGTGGCATCTGTATCAGCGCATATTGAGCTTTATCCCAATGATGTACATCTTTCTTTGCTGCCATTGCATCATACCTTTGAAAATACAATAGGATTAATGTTTATGATACTTTCCGGAATCACCATATCTTATTCGGAAGGCATAAAACATCTTGTTCAAAATATCAGGGAATTTAAAGTTACTATACTTGTGGGGGTTCCGGCAATTTTTGAAGCAATTTACAGCAGGGTTATGGATGCGATTGAAAAACAGGGCAAGACAGCTCTTGTTAAGAAGGCTGCTAAGGTTTCAAACTTCTTGCTAAAGATGGGTATAGATGTAAGAAGAAAACTGTTTAAAAGTGTATTGGATAAACTGGGGCCGGATTTAAGACTGCTTGTATCAGGCGCAGCTCCAATTAATTCAGAAATCTTAAAAGGTTTTGAGAACTTTGGAATTACATTTTTACAAGGTTATGGGCTGACCGAAACTTCCCCGGTTATCAGTGTTACATCATTTTATCAAAACACTCCGGGTACGGTTGGTATCCCTGTAAAAGATGTTGAAGTAACAATAGATAATCCGGACGAAAACGGGATGGGTGAGATTCTTACAAGAGGCGAAAATGTAATGCTGGGATATTATGAAAACCCGGAAGAGACAAGTAATGTTATGGAAGAAGACGGATGGTTCCGAACAGGTGATTTAGGCGTTATTGACGAGAATGGCAATCTGAGAATTACCGGAAGAGCAAAATCTATGATTGTGTTTACAAACGGTAAGAAAGCATTTCCTGAGGAATATGAAGTACAGCTGAACGTTATACCCGGGGTCAAGGAATCCTTTGTGTGGGGTAATAAAGCACCTGACGGCGATATTCAGGTTTGCGCAAAGATTGTTATTGACAAAGAGTATTTCGATACAAAGGGGTATACAAAGGAGCAAATTGGTGATGAGCTAAAAACTGCTATAAAGGAAATGAATAAAGGTATTCCTAAGTATAAAATACTGCGATACTTTTTATTGACATATGAAGAACTTTCAAAAACAACTAAGATGAGTATAAAAAGAGCTGTTGAAACTGACAGGATAAAGATGTATCTTGATAAGACAGGGGTCGATATAAGAAAGATAGACAAAAGTTTTATTGAAAATTGAGGATAAAATGATAAAAAGAGCTGCACAAGAGAATTACGAAGCTGTGGTAAATTACCTGGACAAGGGAGGCAGTATTAATACCACTCTCTTGTCCTTTATTGAAAAATATGGCTTTGAGAAAGACTTTCAAAATGTTTGGCTCTGTAACGATGGCAGTAATAATACCCTTGCAATAATAATGAAGCACTTTAGTAACCTTTATATTTATTGTGAGGGTTCTGTTTTAGATATAGAAGAGCTTGGCTCTTTTGTTTCGTTCATAAAACCAGAGATTATTCTTGGAAAAACAGATATATTAAGCGGGGTTTCTTCATTTGTTGAAGAGATGTATCTGGAGACTTCAACTCATATGGTTTTAAAAACCAATAAGATGTTGAAACCTTGCCCAATGGTTGAAAAGGCCCGACTTGATGATTGCAAGGAACTGGCAGCTCTTATTTTCAGCATACCCGATTTTGCTAGATTTTATTATTCTTCAGAAGAAATTGAAAGAGGTATCAGGCGGCGTATGGAGATGGGAATTTGCCGGTATTTTGTTTTTAGAAAAAACGGTATTATTGTTTCACAAGCCTATACAACAATTGAATCAACAAAATATGCTACTATTGGTGGAGTTGTGACAAGAAATGAGTATCGTAATCAGGGTTTGGCCTCTTTGGTCGTTAGCTGTATATGTGATGATATATTAAAAGATAATAAAATCCCGAATCTGTTTTGCAATAATAAAAATGCAGCTCGGGTATATGAGAGGCTGGGGTTTGTATTATCAGGTGATTATGCCATGCTGCTGAATTCTAAATATGACATAAACAGATATAAGCATATATTATAATTATGTGTAAAAAGAATATTACTTGTCAATATATGTAACATATGTTAGAATATACTCCGAACAAGTTTTCTTTTTCGGAGGTTTTTATGTTCAGCAGAGTATCTACCTGTGGGCTCATTGGATTAGATGGTTTTCACATCCAGGTAGAATCAGACATATCTAATGGAATTCCAGTATTCGACATTGTTGGTTTGGCCGACACTGCAGTAAAAGAAGCCAGAGAAAGGGTTAAAGCGGCAATTAAGAATTCAGGCTTCGAATACCCTATTAAGCGTATTACAGTAAATCTGGCTCCGGCAGATACCAGAAAAGAAGGCTCTGGATTTGATCTTCCTTTGGCATTGAGTATTCTTGTATCATCAGGAATAATTCCGCAAAAAGCTACCGATGATTATATGATAGCCGGAGAATTGGCTTTGGATGGCAGTGTAAGGCATTCTTCAGGTATGCTGTGCAAAGCAATTGCCGCAATGGAACTGGGTTTTAAGAAACTAATGGTGCCGGAGGAAAATGCCAATGAGGTTTCTGTTGTAAAAGGACTTAAAATATATCCGGTTAAATCATTGAAAGAGGCTGCAGAGCATTTTACCGGTGTGAATCCTGTACAATTCAAAGCATATGAAGAAGTATTTATACCATCACTTCATATGTATTGTGAGGATTTCTCTGATGTAAAAGGCCAAAAAAACGCTAAACGAGCTTTGGAAGTAGCAGCCAGTGGAGGACATAATCTGATTATGATCGGGAGCCCCGGATCCGGTAAAACAATGCTTGCCAGAAGACTTCCGGGCATTTTACCTGATCTTAGTTTTGAAGAAGCACTGGAAATCACTAAAATTTATAGTGTATCAGGTCTCATTAATCAAAAAACAGCACTTATCCGTGAAAGACCATTCAGATCTCCTCACCATACAGTCAGCGCAGCAAGTCTTGTAGGCGGAGGGAGCAATCCCAAACCCGGTGAAGTGAGCCTGGCTCATAACGGGGTTCTGTTTCTGGACGAAATACCTGAATTTCCTCGCAGAACTTTAGATGTATTACGGCAGCCCATTGAGGATGGGGTGACAAATATATCAAGGGTCAATTATTCTGTAACATATCCCTGCAAGTTCATGCTGGTAGCGGCTGCGAATCCCTGCAAATGCGGGTATTATGGGGATTTTACAAAAAAGTGCACCTGCTCATTTAGGGACGCCGAAAACTATTTATCCCGGCTGTCAGGCCCATTGATGGACAGAATCGATATACATATTCAAGTTCCCACATTAAAATACACTGAGATAGAAAATGAAAAAGCTGAGGAATCATCAGAAGAAATAAAAAAGCGGGTGAACCGCACCAGAAAAATACAGCAGGAACGTTACAAAACACATGGTATCTATTGTAATGCCCACTTAAAAGGGTCCATGATCAAACAATTCTGTAAAGTGGATGCAAAAGGAAAAAAGATTTTGAGAAATGCCTTTGATTCTTTGAATCTTAGTGCCAGGGCTTATGACCGAATTTTAAAGGTGGCAAGGACCATTGCGGATATGGATCTTAGTGAAGACATCAATTCTAAACATATATCAGAAGCAATACAATATAGGGCTCTTGACAGAGCATTGAGAGTTTAAGGAGAAATTATGGACAGAGAACTGGAATACTGGCTGAAACTAAGCAGAATCAGCAATTTAAGAACCACAAATAGAATAGACCTGATAATGACATTAGGTGGTGTCAAAAATGTATTCGAAGCCGAAAAGGATGTATTATTGAAGGCTGGGTTCACGGAACAACATTATAAGGACCTTTATAGTGATGAATTAAATCAAGACATAAAAAATACTATGGATATGTGTTCAATGAATGATATTAAAATAATACCTATTTCTCATGACGAGTACCCGGAAATGCTTAAATATATTCCTGATCCTCCTTTGGTGCTTTATGTCCGTGGCAGCATACCAAAAGCCAATGCAGTGGCAATTGTAGGTTCACGAAAGGCTTCAGGTTATGGAATAGAAACAGCATTCAAAATAGCATCTGAATTAGCTTTATCTGACCTTGTTATAGTAAGCGGCATGGCCAGAGGAATAGATACTGCAGCTCATAGCGGAGCTTTGGATGAAGGAGGGAAAACAGTTGCTGTTTTAGGATGTGGAGTTGATATTGTTTATCCTCCAGAAAACAGTAATCTTATGGAACGTATCATAAAATCAGGAGCAGTAATTTCGGAATATCCTCCGGGTATTCCTCCATCAACCTTTAACTTTCCTGCAAGAAATCGGATAATCAGCGGAATATCACTGGGAACTCTTGTGGTTGAGGCCGGTTTAAAAAGCGGCTCTCTTATAACTGCTAATTTTGCTTTGGAGCAAGGACGGGATGTGTATGCAGTACCGGGTAATATAAATAATTATAATAGTTTTGGTACCAACAGATTAATAAAAGATGGAGCAAAAATAGTATTAAATGCTGAGGATATTATGGACGAACTGAGTTTTGGAACTGTGCCTTTTGAAAGAAAAAAAAGAGGAAAAGTAAAAATAAGGACAACAGGGCTGGGAGAAAGGGGAAGAAGGATTATTTCAGCTTTAAGAATTGAGGATCTATATGATGAAGAATTATCGGAGAAAACGCAGATAAATTTAATGGATTTACATGAAATATTATTGGATCTGGAACTAAGGGGTATTATTAAAAAAANTATTACAGGCAAGTATATGTATATTTCATAATCAAACCAAACATATTATTGTACCTTCATCTTATGCATAAGTAGATGAAAAAAGCATAAAATTCATAACAGAAGCATGCTCTTAAGGCGGAAAAATTTTATGCAACTTTTCATTATCCGCACAAAAAACTGGGCGCCAATACTGTTTTTAGTTTTAATAATAATTCTTCTGATGATTAATATTCTAACTGCAAGGGAATATTTAACACAGGCTTCAAAACAGTACAATGACAATATCCCGATTTATTCAGTTGAATGTGAAGAAAGAAAATGCGCCATAACCTTTGACTGTGCATGGGGAGCAGATGATATACCCAATATACTTGATATTCTTGAACAGTATAAAGCTAAAGGAACATTTTTTATAGTCGGACTATGGGCAAAAAAATATCCCGACACAGTAAGACTAATTTTTGATAGAGGCCATGAAATTGCAAATCACGGGTATTCACATGCACATATGGCTCAGATACCAGAAAACAAAGTAGAAGAGGAGATATTGCTTTGCACAAAAATACTTGAAGAAATCACAGGATTTAAAACGAATCTGTTCAGACCTCCATATGGCGAGTACAACTCAACAACAATTAAAGTAGCCAGGAACCTAAAATATCAAACAATTCAATGGGATGTTGATTCTCTTGACTGGAAAAATAGTATGACAAAAGAAGATATATTCAAACGAGTGACACAAAAGACATCAAATGGTTCAATAATACTTTTTCATAATGATACAATGTATACAGAAGAAGTGCTGCCTGCTATTCTTGAAAATCTGACTTCTAACGGTTTTCAATGTGTAAAAGTTTCAGACCTTTTATTAAAAAGTAATTATAGAATACGTTATGACGGAAGGCAAATTAAAGATGAAAAATAATAAAAGCAAAATAAATAAGCAAATTATAATAAAAAACATGTTTAACCCCCTGTTAATTTGGTGAAATATAATATATGATTCAATTATAGATATTTTATACTTTGACGATAAACATAATGGTTTTTTACAAATGTTTTACTTTATTAATTATTAGAACTTCTAAACGAACTTGATACTGAATAATAATTATCAGGTAGCATGTTCGATAAATACGAAAGACGTTGAGAGGGGTTGGAGTATTAAATGTCAGGAATGTCGGCTTTAGAAAACAACAGTGTAAGTCTAGTCGGGAAGGTAATATCAAATCCGCAGTTCAGTCATGAGGTATATGGTGAAGGTTTTTACATAGTATATATACAAGTACCACGGTTGAGTGACAACTATGACGTTATACCAGTAATGTTTTCAGAGCGTTTGGTTAGTCCCGACAGTATTGATGAAGGTTTTTATCTTATCATTGAAGGACAATTCCGCTCTTATAATAATTATAACAGCAACAGTGGGCATAAACTAATGCTTACTGTCTTTGCAAGAGAAATAGAAATGTCGGATGAGGAGGTGACAAATAGAAATCCTAATCAAATTTTTTTAAACGGGTTTGTTTGCAGAAAACCCATGTACAGAACAACACCGTTTGGGCGTGAGATTGCTGATATTCTGCTTGCGGTAAACAGAGCCTACAATAAGTCGGACTATATTCCGTGTATTGCATGGGGAAGAAATGCAAGATTTGCCGGAACCTTTGAAATAGGCGACAATATTCGCATATGGGGACGTATTCAAAGCCGTACCTATCAGAAAAAGTTATCCGAAGATGAAATTGAAGAACGGATAGCATATGAAATCTCAGTATCCAAAATGGAGGTTGTAAAGGAAAAAAATAATAAAAACGAGTAGGAAAGGGGACGATACCCATGATAAAGGTTGTTTATGGAAACAAGGGCATAGGTAAGACAAAATACCTGATAGCAGGCGCTAATGCATTACTGGAGAATTGCACCGGAGACATTGTTTTTATTAATCGCGGTATTTCTCATATTACTAACCTTAAACATCCAATCAGATATGTAGATATTTCTGAATTTCCAATTTCAAATTTAGATCAATTATTATCCTTTATATGCGGCATGATTGCCCAGAATTATGATATTAAGGCCATTTATATCGATGCTCTTTCTAATTATGTTTCAAAAGAAGAGCAATATGAAAGATTTTTCGAACAAATTAAATTCTTATCAGATAAATTTGATACCCAGTTTGTATTTTCTATTAGCGGAGATATCAGTAGTATTCCTGAATATGTTTACAAGGAGTATTCCTGTTAAGATTGCAAGGGATTTGTATTTTTATACAAATCCCTTTTTGATTACCTCTTAATACATCTGGAGCAGCAGCGAAGAATCTTCTTAGTCAGCTTAAAGCTCCTTAAACTTCGCTGCGCTCCGACAGGATGGCAACAAGCCTTCCGTATTGCTACATTCATAATAATATCGCTTTGATTTCGATAACAGGTGATGTTAATATTAAAAGGCGGGATACTTTATCCTGCCTTGATGTTATTTCTGGAGGAATTTGACTATGTTACTTGCAGCTGTTGCTCTTTCCGAAGCGACACGGAGTTTTGATAAGTTATATCACTACAAAATATTACCGGATGGATTAAAAAAAGCAGCACCGGGTATGCGTGTTATAGTTCCTTTTGGGCGTAAAAATCAACTAAAATCGGGATGGATTATTGAGGTTTGGGAAGGTGAAGAGAGTAAAAATCTAAAACAAATATCCCAAATTGTGGATGAAACACCTCTTCTGTCTGCCGAGATGATAAAGCTGGTTAAATGGATAAGAACGAGATATTTTTGTACCTGGGGCGATGCCATAAGATTAATGATTCCTGCCGGTATCAGCCTGAAAAGGCAAAGCTGGCTTGTTACCGAATCTTTAGCTGACAATAAAGATAAAACAGAAATTGAACTGAGTCCATCACAAAAGAGTATTTTGGAAAAAATTTTAAAAAGCAAGAATGGTATACCTGAGCAAGAGTTTGGAAAGATTGAGAAAAGCTCTGAAGATATTGAATATTTGANAGAAAAAGGTTTGGTTAAGAAGACAGACTTTTTTGAACAATCTGTCAATGAAAAGACAGTGAAAGCAGTAATTCCCTCTATAACCAAAGAAGAGTTCTATTCCCTTGTGGATGAAGGAAAAGTAAGGAGCATTCATCACATAAGGATTATGGAAGTTTTGTTTACAGAGGAAATTTGTTCACTGCAGGACATTTTGCTGATTGCCGGAGTATCTCACGGAACAATACGAAATATGGCAAAAAAGGGATGGGTATCATATACCGTAATAGAAGTAGAAAGAAATCCGTTTGACAGCTTTGAATGCGAAACACCAAAAGAACTGGTTCCGACTGATGAACAGGCAAATGTACTGAAAGAATCAATACCTCTGCTAAGCCAAAACAAACTTAATGAAATACTTATTCATGGTGTAACAGGAAGCGGAAAAACTGAAATATATATAAGACTCATTGAGGAAGTAATAAAAACACAGAGAACAGCAATAATGCTGGTGCCGGAAATATCCCTTACTCCCCAGATGATAAGCTGCTTTAGAGCCCGTTTTGGAAATAAAATAGCTATTCAGCACAGCAGGTTATCCCAGGGAGAACGATTTGACCAGTGGCGAAAAATTAAAGCAGGGGAAGTAGATGTGGTAATCGGGGTCCGTTCGGCTGTTTTTGCTCCTTTATCAAATTTAGGAATTATTATAATTGATGAAGAACATGAGCTGACTTATAAATCTGAAAACACTCCGAAGTACGATGCCCGGCAGGTGGCCAGGGCAAGGTGTAATATAAACAGTGCTTTGTTGGTTTTAGGCTCTGCAACTCCGTCAGTAGAGACTTACTACCGTGCGTTAAGCGGAAAGACAATTCTGTTAACTATGAAAAACAGACCAAATTCAATGTCTTTGCCTCAAACTGTTTTAGTGGATTTGAGGGAAGAATTGAAGGAAGGTAACAGAAATGTTTTAAGCAGAAAACTAGAAGAAGAACTTGTAAAAAACAAAAATAATCAAGAGCAGAGCATCCTTTTTCTTAATAAGAGGGGATATGCCTCATTTATGCTTTGTCGGGATTGCGGATATACATTAAAATGCCCCAATTGCAGTGTATCTCTAACTGTACATACCCATGACCGACAAATATTTTGCCACTATTGCGGCTATTCAGAGCCCATTCAAAGTATATGTCCCAAATGCCAAAGTGACAGAATTAAAGCATTTGGAACAGGAACGCAAAAGGTTGAAGAAGAACTTAAAAATCATCCTGCCATGTTTAGCGTATTGCGTATGGATGCGGACACTACAAGCGGAAAACATGGGCATAAAAAGCTATTAAATGCTTTTAGGAATAAAGAAGCCGATATTTTGCTGGGAACACAAATGGTGGCAAAGGGCCATGATTTTCCTGATGTTACTCTGGTTGGCATCCTGTCTGCTGACGCCTCACTGTTTACCAATGATTATAGGGCAAGCGAAAGAACCTTTCAGCTGATAACACAGGCCTCAGGAAGGGCCGGCAGGGGAGAAAAGCCCGGACGTGTAGTTCTTCAGGCATACAATATTGACGATTATGCTATACAAACTGCTATGAACCAGGATTTTGAGACATTTTATCAAAAAGAAATAATAATGCGTAAGATTATGAATTCACCGCCGTTTTGTCATATAGGTGTTATTATTGTGTCAAGTGAAAATCAGAATGATGCTAAGGATTCATTGGCTGCATTAAGAAGTCAGATTCTTGATAAGTACAAGGAAAAAATACTTGAATGCTCTGAGGTGCTTCCGCCTCCGATATTTATAATAAGAAACAGATACAGATGGAGAATTATTGTAAAAACAAGATCCGTTAATGTATTGGTTCAGCTTATGAATGATGTATTAGACATGTTTCCTAAATGTAAAACCGGCAGTGCTGATGTAAGTGTGGATATCGACCCGGTCAGCATGGTATAATAATAACCTCACCCGTTACCGAAATCGGAGATTTCGAACGGGTGCCCGAGAGCATTGATACTACGTATTAATAACCTCACCCGTTACCTGTGCTGTCATCCTGAGCAGAGCGCAGCGGAGTCGAAGGATCTTGAACGTCAACACATAAGATTCTTCGCTGTCGCTCAGAATGACACGGGGATTCAAAATGGCAACGAGTGCCCGAGAGCATTGATACTGCGTATTAATAACCTCACCCGTTACCGAAATCGAAGATTTCGAACGGGTGCCAAGAACATTGTATAATTAAGTAACTACCGCCTGCATAGCATACGGTAACGCCGTCTGCCTACGGCGTAAAGCAATTGATTTGCTGAACTTTATGGTATAATACTGATGAGTTAGAATTATGGCCAGTGATTATCTTAGGAGTATTGAGGAGTATAGATATGGCAATTCGTAATATTGTTAAAAAGGGAGACGAAGTATTAAACAAGCGGTGCAAGGAAGTGAAAGAAATAAACACTCGAGTACTTGAGCTGCTGGATGATATGACAGAAACCATGTATGAGGGCAACGGAGTAGGACTGGCAGCCCCACAAGTAGGCATTCTGAAAAGGATAGCTGTAATTGATGTGGGAGACGGGCTTCTTGAGCTTATTAATCCCGTTATAATAGAATCTGAGGGCGAACAGATCGAGGTTGAAGGGTGTTTAAGCGTACCTGGAGTATACGGTAAGGTCAAACGTCCTCAAAGAGTAGTTGTAGAGTACCTTAACAGAGACGGGGAAAAGACTCATACAGAAGGAACAGGCATTAAAGCCATTTGCATATCTCACGAATTGGATCATTTAGATGGTGTGCTTTTTGATGAAAAGGTAATAGAATTTGTTGAATATGAGAATGATGAGAAGGAAAAAGATTAATTAAGTCTCAGTATAGTCATAGAAGAATCAAACTTTGAGAAGGATTCACAAAAGGGAAGGTTATAAATGAAAATATTATTCATGGGCACACCTGATTTTGCTGTGCCTTCATTAAAAGCATTAATAGATAATGGTTATGAAGTAGTAGGAGCAGTTACACAGACAGACCGACCCAAAGGCAGAGGGCATGTATTGCAGGCCCCTCCTGTTAAGGAATACGCAATTGCCAGCAATATACCTGTTTACCAGCCTTTAAAACTGTCAAAGGAACCAAACGTAATACAGGAAATTGCTGAGATTAATCCTGATCTTATTGTAACCTGTGCGTTTGGCCAGATACTGCCACAGAGTTTATTGGATATACCCAAATATGGAACTATAAATGTTCATGCCTCACTTCTGCCTAAATACAGAGGAGCTGCTCCAATACAATGGGCAATTATAAATGGGGAAGAAAAAACCGGTATTACTACAATGTTTACTGAATTAAGCCTGGATACAGGTGATATTTTGCTGCAGCAAGAAGCAGAAATTACTATCGATATGACAGCAGGACAACTACACGACATATTGTCAGAACTTGGAGCCGAAACCTTGATAAAAACAATTAAAGCTCTGGAAAACGGAACATTAACCAGAACAAAACAGGATGAAAGTCAGGCTACTTACGCTCAAAAAATAGATAAACAAACAGGTTTGATAGATTGGTCCCAGTCTTCCCTGGCAATACACAACAGAATTCGAGGAACTAATCCCTGGCCTGGAGCTTATTCCACCATGTGTGGTAAAAGGTTCAAAATATGTTGTTCCAGAATTGCCGATATTCCTGATTATTTGAATGAAAAAATAAATGATCCTGATATTGTTGCTGGAACAATTCTTGAATTATTATCCTGCGATATGTGGATCAAAACAGGGGACGGTGCTTTGCTCATATGCGAGATTCAGGCTGAATCCTGTAAAAGAATGACACCACAACAGTATGCTTGTGGCCATGAATTGAAAGAAGGAATGATTTTCTGCCAGAAAGGATAAATATGAAACTCTTAATGCATATATGTTGTGCGCCCTGCACCGTTGCTATAGTTGATAATCTTAGAAATGATTCCGACATTTTAATTGAGGGCTTTTTCTATAATCCAAATATTCATCCTTTGGAAGAGTATAAAAAGCGAAAACTGTCTGTACTCCAATTCTCTGATGAATATAACTTTAAGGTTAATTACCATGATGATTATAAATTAGAGTATTGGAGAATTAGTCTTGGAAAAGATAAGGATCTCAGATGTAATACCTGTTACTCTATAAGATTAAATGCTGCTGCAAAATTTGCTAAAAATAATTCCTTTGATGCTTTTACCACAAGTCTGTTAATAAGCCCATATCAGAATCATGAGCTTATCAGAAACATGGGACAGGCAATAGCAGATAAGTACGGAATAGAATTCTATTATGAGGATTTTAGAGAACTATACAGAAGGGGAAGAGAGATTTCCAGGGGTAAGCACTACTATATGCAAAAATATTGTGGTTGTTTTTACTCCTACAGTGAATCTGATCACCCCAAAAAGCCTGATTATGATTTTGAAAGTTGATATTGAAAAAAATTGTAATCTTATTGTTTAATTGTATATGCCAAAAAGGTGGTAAAATAGACACTAGATACTAAAGAAAAAACTAAGAGGTGCAGGTAATGAAGAAAATCATGTCAATCGGGCTTGTTTTTTATATTATTATCTCTATTCTGATAACACCTTTTCAGTCTCAGGCATCAGGTGTTTTAGAAATGTCAACCGGAGGCTCGATATCAAAGATTACATATTCTCAAAATAATAATATTGAAGAAATCCGTATATTCTCTTCTACAACAAAGATTATAAGACAGTATCTTATAGCGCCGGAAGGAGCTGTTAAGAATTATAGATTATGTTTTGAAATAGAAAATGCCAATGTATCGAAAACTATCAGATTTGATATAAATAAAGGCACTGTTGTTCAAATACGTCTGGCAAACATGTCTGATCCCAAAAGAACAAATGTAGTTGTTGAAACAACAGAAAAACCGGTTTATGCTTTTTCAACTTCACCAGACGGTAAAGCTGTTATCTTAACTCTTGGCAACAGTTCATCATCCAACAATACACCGGGTGCGGCCAAGCCACCGGCATCGAGTAGTACGCCTGCACCATCGCCAACAACAACTACAAAACCTTCAGTATCACTGACTCCGGTTACTAAACCCAGCGAAGGCAGCGGCAACAGTCCTGCCACAAATACAAAAAACAGTAATGGACCTTTATCCCTGGACATGAAAGGAGATACCTGTACCATTACTCTTAAAGGTATCAGCTTGACAAAGGCTGATAAAGGCAATATCCCCAGATTTGAACTGAGAGAAAGGGAAAAAATACTGCAAATAACTATACCCGGAAAGGATACCAGGTTTAAAGAAGGGTATTTAAATGGAAACTCAATTATTTACGGAGTGCTTATAAACTATAATAACAAGCAAAACAGTACAATAATACGGATTCCGTATAATAATACCATTTCATATTCCCATTCTGTGTCGGGAGGGAATTCAACATTTGCAATCAGGGCCGGGAATACTTCAGTACCTGTTACTACTCCTGTGCCTTCGCCATCACCTGTAACTTCACCAAAACCCAGTACTCAGCCGCCACCTTCAACCTCGCCATCAAGAGGGGAATCGCAGCCGAACAATATTAAAAAAGGTAACGGTGATGGTAAAACTGCTCTTCTATTGACTGGAACAGGAATAGTAAATAAATACAATACATACAAAGACCAAATTGTGGTTGATGATACCGGCAGCAAAGGTACCGTTACATTTATGATACCAACTAATATTGTGAACCTTGGTAATGGTACTATGAATATAAACGATGATCTAATTAAATCTATTGAGTTATTTTCAACTTCTAAGAGTTCATTTTTAAGTATCAATAAAAAAGATGCAAATAAAAAGTTTGAGATTGTTCCAGGCTCCGGTAATGATGAGCTTGCCATTGTGGTAAGCACAGGAAAATCGGATTCCACTTCATCAAAGCTGGTTGTAATCGATCCTGGTCATGGAGGTGCTGATCCCGGAGCAGTTTTTGGGAAGTATCTTGAAAAGGATTATAATTTAGATATAGCTTTAAGATGTGATAAAATACTGAAATCCAAGGGGATAAATGTCGAACTTACCCGAACTACCGATAAGACCATTAGCCTTAACGATAGAGTCAAGTTTGCCAATGACCGTAATGCATATCTTTTTGTAAGCATCCATAATAACAGTATGCCTGCCGGAATGAAGGGATCTATGGTACTGTATCACTACACAAGCTATAGGGGGAAACCATCAGCACAAATTATGCTGGATAATCTGGTAAAAGACTTAGGAACGGAAAAGATAGGCATACAAGGGCGACAGAATACCGTTGTTCTGAGAGATACCAGAATGCCGGCTATACTTGCTGAAGTTGCGTGTATGTCGCATCCAGATGATTTGGCGCTTTTGAATACTGATTCATTTATACAAAAAGCGGCTGAGTCAATAGCTAATAGTATTATACAGATACTAGACTCTGGAATTTGAATTACATAGTTTCTCGTTACCCTAAATTCCCTTATTGTTATCCTGAGGGCTGCGTATTACCCTTACTGTCATCCGTAGAGCCGTGTAACATACCCTCCTTGTCATCCGTAGAGCCGCGCAATATACCCTCATTGTCATCCTGAGCGTAGCGTAGCGGAGTCGAAGGATCTTACACGTAAACACGAAGATTCTTCGCTTTGCTCAGAATGACAGAGGGGGTAAGATTCTTCGCTTTACGCATGACATTGGCTAAAGGTTCAACATGGTGTATTCATAGCGATGACATAGGGGTGGTAAGATTCTTCGCTTAGAATGACAGTAAGGTAAGGCTTAGGGTGGCAGTTTCACTAAAAGTTACTCTGTTAAAGTTTAAAATAAAGTATTTTATTTTCTGGATAACACACCATACATGTGATAACATATTATAGATAAAATATGGATGGTGTTTTTTGTTATGGAAAAAATAAGAGTAGACGGAAGAAAAAATGATGAATTAAGAAACATCAAGATTACAAGGGACTATACCAAATATGCAGAGGGCTCAGTTTTAGTTGAGTTTGGAGATACAAAGATTATTTGTACTGCAAGCGTTGATGAAAAGGTACCTATTTTTAAAAAAGGCTCCGGTGAAGGCTGGGTTACGGCTGAATATGATATGCTGCCCAGAGCCACATTAACAAGAAATAACAGGGACAGAAATGCCCTGAGAATAAACGGCAGGTCAAATGAAATTCAAAGGCTTATAGGCAGGTCATTAAGGTCTGTTATTGATTTCAAACTACTGGGTGAGAGAACTATTACAATTGATTGTGATGTTATTCAAGCTGACGGAGGTACCAGGACAGCCGCTATAACAGGCGGATTTGTTGCATTAATGGATGCTTGCAGCGTTCTGGTGAACAATAAACTTATTAGCGAAATACCTATTACGGATTTTGTTGCGGCAATCAGTGTAGGATATGTTGATGGTAGAGAGCTTCTGGATTTGTGTTATGCCGAAGATTCTAAAGCAACCGTTGATATGAATGTGATAATGACAGCGTCAGGCCAGATTATTGAAGTTCAGGCAACCGGAGAGGAACGTCCATTTGATCGGAAAGTATTTGATAATTTGCTTGACTTAGCTCAAAAGGGTATCGAAAATATTATAAGTATACAAAAAAATGTGCTTTTATCGAAGGAGAAGCAATGAGAAGGCTGATTATTGCCACAAGGAACAGAGGAAAAGTAAAAGAAATAAAAAGCCTTTTGCAGGGTTATAACTATGAGGTGTTATCACTTGAAGAAGCAGGACTGGATATAGAAATTGAAGAGAACGGAAACACCTTTGAAGAGAATTCCCTGATAAAAGCTATAGCTGTGCATAAAATAACCGGTGATATGGCTGTAGCCGATGACAGCGGTTTAGAAATTGATTTTTTAAACTCTGCACCGGGTATTTACTCTGCAAGATTCTTAGACTGTAAAAACGATAAACAGCGGTATGAAGGGGTACTTGCACTTATGAACGGTATACCGGAAGAATACCGTTGGGCTCGTTTTAAATGTGCGGTTTCTCTTGTAACCGATACAGGATCAAGAACATTTACCGGCACTATTGAGGGGAAAATAGCATTTAAAGCGGAGGGTGAAAACGGATTCGGATATGATCCGGTCTTTTATATTCCGGAGTATAAGAAAACTATGGCACAAATTGATTCCAAACTTAAGAACTGCATCAGCCATAGGGGACAAGCATTCAGGCAATTAGCTGAGACATTAAAGAATTGGAGAACTACATGAAGTTATTTCTTGTTATAAGTGATACACACGGCGATATATTTACAGCAAAAAAATTAATTGAACAATACCCACAGATTGACGGATTAATACATCTTGGAGACAATTATAAGGATGCATATATAATAAAAGTAAATCACCCTGATTTAAATGTATTGATGGTACCGGGAAACTGTGATTTTGTTTATGATACCCCACCAGAATTAGTTTTTGAAATTGAAGGCAAGCGTATATTAATGACCCATGGGCATTTATATAATGTGAAAAGCGGCATTGAACNGCTTGAAAAAAAAGCAGTCAGAGATAATATCGATCTGGTTCTATTCGGACATACTCATTGTCCGCTCCAGGAATACAGAACCAACATTGCCTTTGTAAATCCTGGCAGTATAGGGCATCCGGTAGGCTTTCCAAAGCCGACGTATGCACTTTTGGAGATTTCAAAAAAAGGAATTGAAATAAGAATTTTAGAAGTTTGAGGGTTCAACTTATATTATGAAAGGCATAAACATGATATATTTTGATAACAGTGCTACAACAAAACCTTATAAAGAAGTAATAGAGCTTATAGCCAGGCTTATGTCTGAAGAGTTCGGAAATTCCACCTCGTTGCATACTCTGGGATTAAGAGCCGAAAGACTACTGGAAGATACGAGGGACAGCCTTGCATCAACTATAAAAGCAAAACCGGAAGAACTGGTTTTCACTTCAGGGGGGACCGAATCAGTTAATATGGCTCTAAGAGGGGCGGCGGAGATACTAAAACGCTCCGGTAACCATATTCTGTCCTCGCCTGTTGAACATTCTGCTGCATTAGAGTCCCTGAAAGAATTAGAGAGAATCGGATACCATGTTGAGTATCTTGAAGTGGATAAATACGGCCGGATACTATTGGATGATCTCAGAGCAAAGTTAAAAAAGGATACTATTATGGTTAACATAATGGCCGTTAATAATGAGCTGGGTACAATAGAGCCGGTGAATGAAGCTGCACATATTATTAAATCAAATAATAGGGCCACCATATTTCATGTTGATGCAGTTCAGGCATATGGGAAAATACCCATAAATACAATGGATTTAAACGCTGATCTCATTTCCTTCAGCTCACATAAAATACATGGTCCAAAAGGCGTTGGCATGTTATATATCCGTAAAGGAGCCCGGATTCATCCTTTGATGATGGGGGGAGGCCATGAAAGAAAACTTCGCTCTGGTACAGTCAATGTACCATGCATTGCTGGATTTGGGCTTGCCGCTTCAATGAAATTAGAACGTATGCAGCAGGACCAAAAGAGAAATAGCAGGATTAGAGATATTTTAATAAAAGAGCTTGCCAATTCGTTAAGCACCGGTATAAGGATTAATTCCCCCGAAGATGGGGTTGAAAATATTCTTAATATATCATTTAAGGGTATAAAATCCGAAACACTTTTGCATTTTCTCGAGATGAGGGAGATATATGTATCCAGCGGCTCAGCGTGCAGTTCCAGGAAAAATGCAGTAAGCCATGTTCTTAAGGCCGCAAAAATTCCTCGTCAATGGGCTGAAGGAGCAATACGATTCAGCTTCGGCTCATTTAATACTGAAAAAGAGGCTGTTATTACAGCTGATGCAATTAAAGAGATTATTAATATAATGTAACAATAGAAAGGTCTGAAAAAATGGATAAGATTATTCTGGTAAGATATGAGGAGATATTTCTTAAAGGGCTTAATAAACATATTTTTGAAAACAAATTAATAAAAAATATCAGACAAAAGCTCGCTGGTTTAGGGAATACCAAGGTTACAAAATCCCAGAGCAGAATATATATTGAATCCCCTGATGCTGATTTTGATATTAAAGAAGCTATTTTTATACTGACAAAAATTTTTGGTATAGCATCAGTTAGTCCTGTTATACGAATTAAATCAGATTATGAAATGATAAAAAAGACGTCACTCAGCATGGTGGGAGAGCTTATTGAAAGAAAATCCCATAAAACCTTTAAGGTGGAAACAAAGAGAGGAAATAAAAGTTTTCCCATGAACTCACCACAGATTTGTGCTGATTTAGGCGGATATATATTAAGTAACTTTCCTCAACTTAAGGTGGATGTGCATAATCCGGACTTCATATTATATGTAGAGATTAGAGAGAATACTTATCTATACTCTGAAATAATTCCTTCAGTAAAAGGTCTCCCTACGGGAACGGGGGGATTAGCCACATTACTTCTTTCTGGAGGTATAGACAGCCCCGTGGCCGGATGGATGGTGGCAAAACGCGGGGTTGAACTGGAGGCTGTATATTTTCATAGTTATCCCTATACAAGTGACAGAGCGAAGGATAAAGTGATTAAACTGGCGGAATATCTTGCAGAATATTGTATGAATATAACACTTCATGTTGTGCCTTTTACAGAGATACAAACAGCAATTAACGAAAAATGTCCTCACGAGTATATTACCATTATAATGCGCAGATATATGATGATGATTGCAGAAAAAATTGCAGAAAAGAGCGGCTCATTAGCATTGGTAACCGGTGAGGCTATAGGACAAGTGGCAAGCCAGACAATGGAAAGTATGCTGGTAACTGAAAACGCAGTATCATTACCGGTATATAGGCCATTAATAGGAATGGATAAGAACGAAGTAATTGATATAGCCAAAAGAATAGGTACCTTTGAAACCTCCATACTTCCTTATGAGGATTGTTGTACAGTATTTGTGGCAAAGCATCCCGTTATAAAACCTTCACTACAAAAAACACTTGAGTACGAAAAAGTTTTGAACACAGAAAACCTTATTAATAATGCGTTGATAAAAACCGAGGTTATCAGGCTTTAACTTATCCTTAGAAGATTTAAAAAATGTATAATGTGGTAAGATATCTTTAAATATCAATTTTGAAAGGGCGTAATCATGGCTGAGATTAAAGCTGTATATAATTCTAAATCAGTATGTCCCGTATGTGAGTCTGATATAGAATACACAAAGGTCAGGTCAAAAGTTATAAGACTTATAAAACAGGACACTGATTTTTGTCCATATTATGAAGGTGAAAACCCTATATTTTATGAAGCGGTAATATGCCCTGAGTGTGGCTATGCAGCTCATGTTACAAATTTTAGCAGTATCAGCAGATACGATAAGGACAAGGTTCGCAATATTATAACAAGCAAATGGCAAAGACGCAGCTTTACCGGCCAAAGAACAATTGATCAGGCATTGGAAGCCTTTAAAATTGTTCTTTTAAATCAGAACATCATTGAAGGATTAAAGTCGGAAATAGCAAAAGTATGTATGCGGATTGCATGGCTGTACCGCTATAAACAAGATAAAACCCAGGAAAATAAGTTTTTGAATCACGCTCTTATTAATTATAAGAAGGCCTATAGTCAGGAAGACCTTACCGAAGAAGGTAAGCTGGATGAATATACTTGCTTGTATATTATCGGAGAGCTGAACAAAAGACTTGGACTATATGAAGAAAGCATAAAATGGCTGAGCCGCCTTATAATGAGTTTTTCTGACCCCCAACAAAAAGATAAGATTCCAAAGATGCTGATTGAAACAGCCCGGGATCTTTATCAGGAAGTCAGGGATGCTGTTGCGGCTGCTAAGGAGGCAACTTAATTGAAATTGGAGATTGGTAAGATACCTAATAATATATTGGAAAAACTATTGTTTCAATTCTCTGAACCGCTGCGAAAAGAAGTTCTTACAAAACCCGGGATAGGCGAGGATTGTGCTGCCATTAATTTTGAAGATGACATATGTGTAGTTACCACCGATCCTATTACAGGTGCTGATGATGAAGTGGGGATTCTGGGAATACACATAGCCTGCAATGATTTAGCTTCCTCGGGAGCAGAACCCATAGGGATTCTTGTAACTATCCTTGCTCCGTCAGGGACCGAACTTGAAGATCTTGAAAAGTTACTAAAACAGATTAAAGAGACTTCAGCGGCTATGAAGGTTGATGTTCTGGGAGGGCATACCGAGATTACTGATGCAGTTAATCGCCTGGTATTAAGTATAACGGCTATCGGCAAGGCCCAAAAAGACACTTTGATAAGTACCGGAGGGGCAAAACCTGGTGATTCAATTATCTTGACCAAGTTTGCCGCTACCGAGGGAACTGCAATATTAGCATGGCTTTTTGAAAAGGAATTGAAAGAGGAATTTGGAGAAGAGCTGGTGGACAATGCGAAAAAACTGTTAAGTTCTATCAGTGTTGTTAAGGAAGGCCTTTTAGCTGCTAAATATGGTATTAGCTGTATGCATGATGTTACAGAGGGCGGAGTTCTGGGGGCCTTATGGGAAATTGGAACAGCCAGTGGCTACGGCTTTAGGATAGAAAAGCGTAAAATTCCCATATTGGAGGAGACCCGCC
>JGI24710J26742_10001407_pt1 | contig 22063 bp, 17 predicted proteins | sample BioPla2DNA2_FD_26742 | JGI IMG/M metagenome (IMG submission 26742) | reverse complement strand
ACGACTTTGTTCATGTTCTGAACAAAATCGTAACAAATATCAGAGGCTCTGTCAATTGTTTTAAGGTTATGTTTTTGTTACAAATAATACTTTTTACCGGCTTTTTCTGTTATTTGTCTTCCAGTTCAAATTCAACATAGTTTGTACCATCACCTGTGACCTTGTAAGCTGCACCGGTAAAATCCACAAGGGTGTTGAATTTTAGTGTATACGGCATATCATATTCCAGTTTGTCAAATTTAAGAATCAGCGTCCTTGCGTTAACGTACAGTACACTTAATGGCACCTTTTTAATACTCATACCCTTATAGTTGTATTCTAAAGTAAAATTAACAGTAGACAAATTCGTTTGATTAAATGCTATCTCCTTGTCGAATACTATCTTTACAGCATCTGTTGATATTGGAGTTATTTCCTCAATTGAAGGGCTGGTTTTCTCTTTCGAAGAAGCATTAAACCGTTCTTCAAGCAAACCCCCAGCCTTATTTCCTAAATAATCTTTTATACTGTTATTTATCCTTAATTCATATTCACGTCTTTCTTCAAGATCATTCTCTCCAAAATACAGCGTCACTCTATATGGATGTATTGATCTATCATATAATACATACTGCGGGTATATTCTTTTCGTAGAACCACGCCTTAAAATTACGCTGTAATACTCTGCGTCCCTTGCACTAATCTCATCAAGCATGTTACTGAAATATACATTCACTGTTTGAATATCAATAGCCTCAACATCTTCAATTTCAAGTGCATCTGTTTTTCCGTAATCCGCAATGAATGAGTATGTGCGTTCCGTGATATATTCCTGCCTTGAAACGTCATTTAAGTTATTAATTGTTACATAGTATTTTTCATCCTTCTTCATTTTTTCCTTTATGTGTATGAATACTACTTCACCGGTTCTCGGACCCTGGCTTTCTATCGTTACGCTTTCAATCGGGACTGGATTAAAGTTCTTATCCGTAACATAGAAATTATATATTTGCTGGGCAAGGAACGGATTTACTTCTTTATTAAAGCTTAATAAAATCGTTTCGCTTTCATATGGTATGACATCCTCAAGTTTAAAGCTTTCAACCTCACCGGAAACAGCCGTAAAGGGCATTTCATCACCGCCGCCGTCATTCAGCTTTACTCCGTATGCGCTTGTCAGTTCACCGCTTATTTCTACAGTATATCGTTCGCCTTCGTCAAATTTTTCGTTTTTCAGGCTTAATAACACACAATGGTCCTCTGCGTTAATAGTCCTGATAATCAGTTGATCCTTTTCACCCGAAGCAAAAGAATATCCATCTTCAAAGATAGTATAATATATTGCATTTTCACTGTTTATATTTACAGGATGTGTAAAAAACAGCTTAACCGATTTTTCATTTATCGGTTCGATTTTTTGTATTCTGAAAAAGTCAGATTCCACTACTTCCGCTTCAGCACCTATGAAAGCCGCAAATAATACATCCAATGTATTTCCGTCAGCATCCTCGATATCCTGTATTTCTATTGTGTATTCCTGGCCAGGAACCTGTCTGTCTGTTTTTATCAGAAGATAATCATCTTCCATTTCTTCTATCTCAAAATCCAATTCTTCGTCTTCGTCATTAACTTCATATATATATATCTTGCCTATAGATTCGATATCCTCGTTAAAAATAATCGATACGGTGTTTGCGTCAAATATAAGGAGTTCCTCTATTTCCGTTGGGTTCTCGTCTTCTATAACATCTTCTACATCTTTATCTTCTTCATCGGTTTTTTCTATAAGACCCAGTTCTATTGCTTTTTCGGTTGTAATAATGTTTGAATCGATAAGTCTGTAAAACAATTCTTTACCTGTGGATTTTTCTTTCAGCATTAACGCGTTGTACAGTACGTTTACAGCATCTCCTCTTTTGAAATCCGTATTATCTTCTTCCTTTGCTATGTATGACAGACTTGTCACAAGTCCTGCTTCAAAAGCTTTTCTGTANACATTATCCCATGTGTAATCAGAGTTTAACTGATANCCCAAAACACCCAATACAATCTTTAAAAAGCTCTTTTCGGTAATAAAATCGTTCGGGTTATAGTTTCCTTTTGTATCCCCTGACAGTATCCCTTCTTTCGTGCAGAACCCAACATACGGAGCATACCAGTGATTAGGGTCGACATCAGGGTAAGGGGTGTTTTTATATTTTGATGCGTTAAGAAGAACCTCATAGTCCTTTCCCATAATCCTAACCGCCAAGGCTGAAGCTTCACTCCGAGAAAGTTTATCGTTAAGCCTGTAGTCTCCGTTTGATCCTGTGAATATGCGTAATTCATCAAGCAACTGTACTTTTTGCTGTTGCGTCGCCATTGCCGGCAGTGCAAACGATATTGTTGCCATTGATGTTAACAAGGATAATATTAAACATATAACCAGAAATGTTCTTCCCGTTTTCATCTTTCGTTTCTCCTTTGTTAATGGATTTTTCAAGTATATTATATCAATGATAGAAATTATTGTATATATGTTAGACGAATTTTAACTTAAAATGTTCCATTAAATGCTCTGTTTTTGTCTTTTGTTGTGTTTATGATAATTGTTTATGTATACCCTGAATTTGCGGCCAAGTTAAGCACCATGTGTGGCGCGTAATAAAAAACCGGAAGGCTAATGCCTTCCGGTCTATAATCGACATACTAGATACTAAATCACTTATGATTCAGTACCGTAAGGAACTATAAGTTCCCAATTGGTATCACCGTCGTCAATCAGTTCAACCAATACGGGAGTTTGACAGTTAGTTACTGAAAATCAATTATCAAAAAGTCTGAAACCCATTGAAAAATGGGCTTTTTTTATGCAAATAATCTGTCAAATTTCTAAAATCAATTCGTTGTACGGTGTTGCATTATTATGTATTTTATGTTATAATAAACGTATAATACATATGAAAGAAGTGTGTGCGTATGAAGCTTAATTATGATAGGAAATCCAAGGACCCAACCTACTTTATACAGGTCGGTATACGCAACGGAAAAAAAGTTACAACTAAAAATATCGCAAGAATCGGCAAACACTCGGAACTGCTCAAAATCACCGATGATCCTCTTGCTTACGCAAAAGAGCAGGTTGCTAAGTACAATGAAGAAGCAAAGAAAAATAACAAAGTTGGTATGGAAATACACCTTGATTTCGCTCAAAAAATCAGAGCAACTGATGCGGCTGTTTCCGCGAGTATGTTGAAAAACGTAGGCTATTTATATATACAAAGACTTTACTATCAGCTTGAAATTGATAAGTTGTTCAATAACATAACGAAAGACAGAAAAATCACCTTCAATCCTGACCTTGTAAACAGGTTTATGACCTATTCAAGAATCCTTGCTCCGGATTCTAAACTCGGAAGTTTTGAAAAACTGAATACTTTCTATGAAGAGCCAGTATTTGATTATCAGCATATTATGAGAACAATGGATCTGATGCATGAACATTACAANGAATACATCGAATACCTGTTTAAGGCGAGTGGAAAGATTCATAAACGNAATACTGCCGTCTGCTACTATGATTGTACTAATTTTTATTGCGAGGCGGAAAGTCAGGATCCGGACTATATAGATGATGTTACCGGAGAAGTTTTTACAGGACTTCGCCAGTATGGTTTTTCCAAAGACCATAAACCTAATCCGCTCGTTGAAATGGGATTGTTTATGGACACCAACGGAATTCCGATTTCCATGTGTATAGCACCCGGTAACACAAATGAGCAGACAACTGTTATTCCACTTGAAAAAGAGCTTATTAAGATGTTTGGCAGCGGGAAGAACAAATTCATCTATTGTGCTGATGCAGGTCTTAGTTCCTATCACATAAGAAACTTTAACTCCATGGGAGGCAGAGCATTTGTTGTTACTCAGTCAGTGAAGAAATTATCCGATGTCCTGAAACAGGCTGTATTTAATGATTGTGATTACAGACTTCTTTCTGATGACTCACTTGTAAGCATTGAAACAATGAAAAACTTTGACAAAAAAGATGAAAAAAACAGATTGCTTTACCAGGATAAGGCATACAAAGTCATTGAGNCAAATACCTTGCTTGATGTAGGGCTTTACGAAGAGAAGGTTCTCAATAACGGAAAAACAAAAAAAGTAAAATCAAAGGCCACATTAAAGCAGCACGTCATCATTACGTTTTCAAGGAAAAGCATGGAATATCAACGTTTCATCAGAAATCGTCAAATTGAAAGAGCAAAGAAGATTCTTGAGAAAATGGATCCTTACGAATACAAAAAGGGGCCGAATGATGTTACCCGGTTTATCAAGAAGACCAACCATTCAAAAGATAAATATGAGTTGGACCTTGAGAAAATCAGAGAGGAAGAAAAGTACGATGGCTTTTATGCTATTGCTACAAATCTGGATGATTGCGTAAAGGACATACTCGCCATCAATGAGCAGCGTTACCAGATTGAAGATTGTTTCAAAATACTAAAGACGGATTTTGCATCGAGACCATATTTCCACCGCACAAGAGAAAGAATCATTGCTCATTTCATGATTTGCTACACGGCCCTTTTAATTTTCAGGCTGCTTGAAGTCAAGTTGAACAGGTTCGATAAAAGTACGCACCTTACCTCGAGGAATATTATTGAAACTCTGCAGAACATGCAGGTAGCTAACCTCTCGGACTTTTGCTACGCTGCACAGTATACAGGCTCGAAAACACTAAGCGCATTAGAGGGAGTATTTGATCTGGGATTAGACAAGCAATACTATCTGCCAAAAGAACTTAATAAAAAATGTAGAAAAAATTTTTCAGGGGCAATTCTCATACAACATTCTTGAAAAACAGGAAAGAGGCGTAAACCTTGAAATTTCAATGTTTATCGCCTCTTTTATATTTATCAACTGTCAAACTCGGGATTATATACAATAAATTTAAAAAAATCAAAATAGTTTGTTAATATCTATTATTTGTGGAAAATCAGGTTGTTTTCGAAAACTATATTTCCGAAATTTCCAGCAATTGAAAAAGGACTGTCTTTTCAGACAGTCCTTTTAACCTGTTATTCGGATATGAATTTATCTATGCGATGCGTATTTACTTTTTATTCTTGTTTTTATTCGAATTTCCGTTGTCTTTATACCATTTATACCAATCATCCCAGTCGAAATCGTCCCAGTCGTCCTTATCATACCAGTTATAGCAGTCCTGCCAGTTCCAGTTCCAGTTAAAATTATTGTTCCAGTTTTTAAACCACTGNTTTATATTATTGAACCACTTCATTTTATATCTGTTGTTGTCAAAGGGCTTGAATGCTTCCTTTATTATTTCAAGATCTTTTTCCTTAAGGTCTCCCCATTTCTTGTTTTTCCTTAAGTTTTCCCAGTAGTCGTCCTTATCGTACTGTCTGACTATTGCCCGCGCGAGCTCGAGTAAATCAAATACGTCGATGCTGCCATCACCGTTAATATCAAATTTATCGTCCGGGTTCGGTTTAGGTTTCGGTGTCGGTTTAGGTTTAGGTGTCGGCTTCGGTTTTGGTGTCGGCGTTGGTGAAGGTTTTGCGGTTTGAAGCAGGGTTAAGTTTATACCGGATACGGCGTTTTCTTCAGCGTCAACAATGGCAGCCCTGCTTTTTGATGATTGTGTCCCGTTTTTGTTGTAGTATCCTGTAGTAACGTAGCCGGTTTTTTTATCGACCTCATATGAAATTGTATAACCCGTATCCTTTACCGGTACTGTCATTGTATAGGATTTTGAAGAAGCGTCCTTCGCTATCTTCACTGTTCTTACGATATAAAAATCATCGGAGCTGCTTGTTAATGAACCGTTATTATACGCTTTAACCTCAACGTCAATCCCGTCTTTCGGGGCTTTATCATTGTCCGGAAGAATAACCTTCCCGCTTATATTCGTAAACGGAAGCGTTGTGAGGTTTATTCCAGTCACAGTATTGCCCACGTCTATAAGTGTCACCCTGCCCGTATTCCTGGTTGTTCCGTTTTTGTGATAATAACCTGTTTCGGTATATGTCCCATCTTTATAAGTATAGTAAACTTTATAGCCGCTTCCGGCTTTGTTAAGAGGCACCGTTAAGACATAGTCGGCCTCTTTTTTGCCTTTATTAATTTTTACTTCCTTAGATATTATAATATCATCATCGGTTGATTTCGTATTTGCACCTTCCTGGACGGCGGTAATGGTAAAAAGCATGTCTTCGGAAGGGGCGGTTTTAGTATTTCCCATTATGATTTTGCCCGATATTGATTTTCCCGGAAGAAGCTCAATATTAATGCCGCTCTTATCACCGTCGTTAAGCTTTATCAGTGTTTGTTCGGCTTTTATCGCGGTTGTGCCTTTTAACGAGTAATAGCCAAATGGCGCGTATCCGTTTTCAACGGTATACGAAACACTGAAACGCGCGGCTTTATTTGTGCTTTTAGGAACCATCAAACTATAGTTTAAAGATTTCTCGCCTTTTGGTATTGTTAGCGTACGGGTAAATGCAATATCATCGTTTTTATTTGATACCGTCGCGTTATCGGTATAAACATTCAGTGTTATTTTTACACCTCCTGCGGGCGCTTTGTCACTGCCGGGCAGTGATATTTTCCCGCTTAGCACCGAATACGTGGTATCGGCAACAGTCGTTACCGGAAAAATGGCGATTAACATGCAAACAACTGTAAATACGGACAGAATACGTAACTTTCTCATAACAACCTCCTAAATCTCTTCATTAATTAATAAACAGCATCTAATTTACCGGTTTCAACCTTGTAAATTTCCATACCCTTATTCTATGTTTTAGGATATAAAGTATTTGGGTATTTTGTTAAATTAATGTTGCAGGAAATTTACGAATCCGTATCTTTTGTTTCACCCCTTTCAGGGATACGGAAACCTGATAAAATTTACCTTTTACTAAAATGTACGAAAAGGAGCTTGTTATTTTGAGGGTAAAAAAACAAATGTCAATTGTTTGTGAATGAGATGTAATAAAAGAAAAAAGACTTTAACGCTAATGAAATATGGACTATCCGGATAAAATTGCAGCACATCTCATGGGAGCGGTTCAGTGCTTGATATCTCTCTCCAGCTTTGTACCTCCCAGCCTGAATTCACAGGTTCGGTGAAATGCGGCGGCGCATCATAGGACATGCGGTAATCGAACTGATTATCGGAACTATATCCGGAACCGTTTGTGAAGCCTGTTGCGCTTGGATACCTTAGAAGTCTCGACCCAATATATTTTATCTGTTTCAAATTTATGTAGTTGACTTTAAAGTAGTCCAAATCCTGCATTTTAATCGTACGGCAGTACAGCGCGGCTTGTATTTTCAAATTTTTAACAGCGGTAATAACGGAACCGTTATTATTTGCGGCAGGCCAGTTGTTCGTCCTGTTATGTATTATTATATCATTGTCGGTAATAAGTCCCAGCATATCATCGGAAATATTTACCGGGTTTTTGTTTTCATAAGTCGGTATGCTTTCCTCACCCGATGCGTAAGTAATGCCCTGGTAATTATATGCCTTGTTATACCTTGTTTGATTGTTTCCTATCGTATTATCGATCGGATCCTTCGCACATATATAAATATCCCCGTCAGCGACAATTGTCAATCTTCCGTCAAGCACACCCGAAATATACAAATCACCCCTGTTGTTTTTGGCGCTTTTTATGTAAATTACACCGCTTTCCGGATGCGGTACTTTATCCAGCAGTGTCCCGTCGCTTTGCCTTATCTTCAGGTTTTTGTTATCCAATAAAATATAGGTTATTCCGGTGTATGTGTATCCTCCATTGGCCGGGTCTCCCCATTTTTTTATTTCTTCGTTTGTCACGGGCATCTGAAGGCGGTTCATTTTAACCGGTTGTTTTACAAAATCAACTCCATTGACATCCTTTTTCCCTCCGTAGCCGACAAAATCATAAAATTTGGCTCCGGGATAGGCAAGCAAATCACCATTTGTAAAGTATGGCCCCTTTATTCTTGATTCGGAAGAAAAATACACACCTTTTCCTTCCCCGTTTTCAAAAATTATATAGTCTGTAAACGTACGTTTATGGATTTCGACATATATGGTTCTCCGGGCCGAACCGTCCGCCGTCCAGCCCGTGGATTTTACTCCAACCACGGGGTTGTCTATCGCAGGAGGCGTTACTTCAATTTTGAAATACCCGATAAGCTTATTACCGCTTTTATACGCAGTTTTTTCATATGCTTTCGTATACCCTGCCCATTCCTCGTTTTCGGCAGCATCATACGTGGATTCAATCTTAAAACCCTCATCCGCATTTTCGCCGAACCTGTAAAAGTAAGTATCATTGTTTAAAAGCCACAGGTATTTGTTATAACCCGCCTCGGCAATATGCAGCGCCTGTTCCGAGGAATTAAGGCTGTAAACGGTTTTGGAATCATAATTTATTACCGTTACAATGGTAATGCATAAAAGAAACATTATTGCGATCAATACAAGCACCATCGGAAGTGCGATTCCCTTTTGATCCTTTAGCTTAACCATTTAACTCCCCTTTCGTTAAGGCTATTTCGGAAAACCCTTTGAGCGGGATGTCAGGGTCTTCACGGCTGCAATCGGCTTATCCAGCGGCTTATCCATGTCGTTTCCTATAAGGGTTATTCTAATCTCCCTGCGGTCGTTTTCCGCCAAACCCGTTATATCTTCAAAACCGAACGTTACTTCCCTGTCATTTCCGCCGTCTTTTATCCTGGTTTTTTCTACAGCCCCAGTCATAATGGTTTCCCAATTGTCAATTGTTCCATATGGCGGGTTTGCCGCCGGCGGCGGGACGGCGGTTTCGCATTCTTTCCATCCCCGCCGCAGTATACCGCTGTCAGGGATGAATTGATATGCGACTCTTATGTATTTTTCTTCTTTTATATCATACATGTATATATCAAGCTCGTTTGAAGAGACTACCCTCACGGAGTGCGTGTCTTTGTTCGGCTTAGATGCTGAACGTATATCACGGTCCATTTGCGCAAAAACCATGTTGATCTGATGATTGACAAATGAACGCGCATCGTTTTTGTTATAGCCCGACTGAATGAAAAAGTAAAAGGTAAAAATGCCCGCGATAACAATTCCTAAAAGCGCCAGTACTATTATTAATTCTATAATTGTAAACCCTTTTTCGCTGATGCAGGTAATCCGTCTCTTCATTAATCCACCGGCCCTTTCTCTATAATGCGTAGCCAGTTTAATACGGGAGACAGTGATTGATCTTCCGCAGTGAATACTTCTTTAATCCAGAGGTATTTGTTTTCAAAATTCCCAAGATACCCGATATCTGGAATAATATCGCCGTTACCGGCCTTTTTGAAACCTGCTACCGGGATTTTATTCTTTCCTTCGGTGACAGCGGTCCATATCTCAAAAGACGTTCCTTCAGGCACATTGGCATCCCATTCGATATACAGGTACTTGTCCGTCTTGTGCTCGGCTAAGGAAATAGGCAGGCTCAGCCGCTCGCCGTGTTCCCTTCTTTGCCCGGTTTTTTGAATAAATTCTATTTCATATAGCCTTATGCCCTGGCTTTTATTGCCGTGTTCCGATGTTATATACAGTTCGAAGTATTTGCATTCCGCGGGAGGGTCAATTAACACCAAATAACTGTATTGATCATCTGGAAATTGTCCTTTGTATACTGTTTCCCAATTACTGCCGTCAATTGAAACACGGATCTCAAAGTCTTTCGGTTTATGGTTCGGAGTGGTGTCAGGATTATTCTGATTATGTGACAGGTAAAACCTTATGGCGGTCAGCATAACAGGAGTATCAAACTCGCAGCGGACCCACTGCGGCTGTTTATCCGGTGAAACACCGGAATCCCATCTGCTGTTTTGTTTTTTATCCCCGTCAAAAAGATTATACGGAGTACTGCTGCCGCTGTGTGAGCTTGATTGAGGATTTATAATCAAATCCGGATCTAAAACCATGCTGTAATAATCGAGCTCGAGCGTATCGTGATCCGTCGCAATAAGGTTCTCCATTTCGGTATTTTTTTCAAAATCTTCTTTTGTTTTCTCCTCGTAGTAATAAGCAGGTTCCATCGGGATTGTAACGGTAAGCGCCGTTCCGGTTTCCTCAAACTCCCCATTCCAGAGATCGTTTTTATCCGTCAGGAAGGCATCCCTGTTTACCGAAAGGTCATAGTCTTTATATCCTGAAACGCCTGTTATCCGTATGTTATATGCCCCCTTAGGCCACAAATCGCCTGAAAAAGACGCCGGCAGGCATTCTTCTTCAAAATCATCGGCCGTGAATTCTTTTTCGTTGTAAACCGTATAGGTCTGACCTTCGAGAAAAAGCGTGAGGGTGGCTTTTCCATTCCCGGCTATAACAGTGTTTTCATATTTATCAATAAGTTTAATAATAAGGTGACAGGCATTCGTTTTTTTCTCCATTTGGAATGTAACATTGGTAACCGTATAATCCTCGACTTCAATATTTTTTCTTTCTATCCAGCCGTTGGTTACGGTTTCTTTCGGTGAAGGCATTAATTCGTCTTCCACCTTTGCCCGCAAATTGTATGAACCTGCTTCAAGGATCCCGAAAAGAGCCGTGCCGTTGTAGTCGGTTAACAAAGACTGGTTCACCGGGGAAGTGATTTCGACATGAACGGAAGGCTCACCGAGCGGCTGATCCTGGGAATCGAGTATAATCGCGCGTATATGTCCGTTTTCAATGATTGGTTCTTCCCCGTCGCGCGTGACAATGGAATGCAGCTCTGACAGGTTTTCCTTTTTGTTCGTAAACGGATTTATTCCCCTTGCAATAATTCGGATATTTTTGTATGCTACGGGATTAATGATTACATTGTTCTCCTTTGCGGAACCCCAGCTTATTAAGGTTTCAACATCAAATTTCATTCCGTTCATTTCTATGCCTTCCTGAAGCTGCGGTATGCTTCCGGACGGGTTGCCGTTCACAGTTCCTATGCTTTCGTAATCCATTGCGCGTATTTTTTCCATTACGCTGAGTGAAAGGTTGCCGGCAGCAATTTTTGCCTGGTTGCTTTGTCCGCTGGTCGTCACGTAAACCATAAGGGGCACGAGAGAAGCCGCGACAAGTATGATTATTGTAAGCGCGATTATCATTTCAACTATTGAAAAACCGCTGTTCTTATTGTATATGCCGTATTTCACCATCAACCCTCCCCTAACCGTATGTTTGCCTGTTTATCCGTTACCGGCGAAAAGCACCGCAAAGCCCTATATTGTTACGCGCAGCAGTTCTTCAAGTGAACTGATGCCCTGTTTTACTTTCATTATACCGTCGAGACGCATTGTTATCATGCCGTTTTCGACCGCATTTTTGCGAATTTCGTTAGTGGAAGCCCCAGCGATAATCAAACGCTGTGTTTTCTCATCAACGGGCAGAAATTCAAATATTCCGATTCTTCCCCTGTAGCCGGTATTATTGCAGGAGATGCAGCCGTGAGCATGATAAAGCTCCATTTCCTTTTCTTCGGGCGCTGCGGGGAAATCCGGAACGATATTCAAAAGCTCATCCCGTGAGATCTTGTATGCCTTTTTGCATGTTGGGCAAAGCACGCGCATCAGCCGCTGGGCTACAACACCAACGAGCGCCGAAGAAATTAAATACCTTTCAATCCCCATATCTCCAAGCCTTGAGATTGCCCCAGGCGCGTCGTTCGTATGAAGAGTGGATAGTACAAGGTGTCCCGTCAGCGCGGATTCGACGGCTATTTTCGCTGTTTCATAGTCACGTATTTCACCCACCATGATAATGTCGGGATCGTTTCGTAAAATCGACCTTAACCCGGAAGCAAAAGTCATACCCGCTTTTGTGTTCATCTGAATCTGGTTAATTCCTTCCATCCTTCGTTCAATGGGATCTTCAAGGGTAATGATATTCTTTTCCGGTGAATTAAGCTGGGCAAGCGAAGCATACAATGTTGTGCTTTTCCCGCTGCCCGTAGGTCCCGTTATTAATATAAAGCCGTAGGGTTTTTTTATCGCCTTCTCATATCCCTTAAGCTGGAACTCGGGAAAACCAAGCTCATTTAATGTAATAAGCCGGCTGCTCCTGTCCAAAAGGCGCAAAGTCAGTTTTTCGCCGTATGCCGACGGCAGCGAAGCGGCACGCACATCAATTGTTTTTCCTTCAATACGGAGCGTGATCCGTCCGTCCTGCGGTACCCGCCGTTCGGCAATATCCATGTTCGCAAGCACCTTTATGCGTGAAATAAGCGGAGCATGAATTCTCGTCGGCTGCCGCATTATTTCATGCAAAACGCCGTCAATGCGGAAGCGTACCCTCGAGTGCTTTTCCTGCGGCTCTATATGAACATCGCTTGCCTCGGAATTAACCGCCATATTCAATATCTGGTTGGCCAGCATAACCGCGGGCTTGTCATCTTCAGGCATTTCTTCGGTAAGATCTATTTCTTCAACGTAATCATCTTCATGCTCAATATCCGAGCTGTCTCTTACATATTTTTTAATGGCTGCGGTAAGTTCCTTGTCGGGAACAACGACCGGCTGTATATCATATCCGGTTAGAATTCTTAAATCGTCAATCGCTATTATATCGTCCGGGTTCATAAAAGCGACAAGCAGTCTGCCGCCATCAAATCCTATTGCCAAAGCCTGGTATTTTACCGCTGTTTCAGGCGGTATTAAATTCATTGCGTTTATGTCAATAACATATTTGTTCAGGGAATAATAAACCGACCCTGATTTTTTCGCCATTGCGTCGGCAATATCTTCCTCGGTGCAGAAGCCCATATCAACAAGGATCTGCCCCAGCTTTCCCTTCTTCCCCTTCTCACCAATCAGTTTCTGTTGTTTCAATGCCTTCTCAAGCTGCTCGGGTGTTATTTTCCCAAGCTTTATTAATTGATTGCCCAAGAATCTGCTTTTTCCCTGTAACAAAAACACACCTTCTTATATGTTTTATGGCATTTGCGCTTTTTTATACTTTAAGTTCCGCTGTATAATATATTGCCGGTACGCATTAAAGCTTTATTGTACAGCGGATTTTTATTAATGTTACTATCGCAAAAGCCTTGTTTTAATTTATATTATCGATAATATAAAGCCGTTATTTGGAATAAAATGCATTTGCTAGGATGTCAACTTCAAGCATTCCGTCATTAACGCGTAAATCGAGCTCATTAATGCGTATAAGCCTGCTGCCGTACATTATTTCCGACAGTAAATCCTTAAATTCCGGATACGATCCGCTAAAAGAAATATCAAGCGGCATCGAAACAAGCTCACCTTCTTCGGAACGCTTTTCAAATCTAATCATAACCATAGGTATTCCGCAGTCATCGGCGCTTTTTTGCAGGTTCATTAACACCATTCCCTCATAAGGTTGTTTGGGAATGAGCGTGCTTATTTCGTCATGCTGCTTTCTCAGGAATTGTTCATTGGTTTTCAGTTCTTTTAACTGGGCAATCAGCGTCCTTCGCTGTGAAATTTCACGCTGAACGGCGCTGATTTCGGAGCTAAGGGCATTGATATGGGCAGCCTGCCTTATCGCCAAATACACGAATAATACAAAAATTATGGAAAACAATACAATCAAAACAACCATAATGCTGTTATTCCTGCTCATACGGCACCTCCCTGAATAATTTGAAAGGTTCATTCCGTATAATGCCGACGTTAAGCTCAAATTCTATTCCGTTACCGCCCGAAGCCGTTTCGGATCTTGAGTAGTTCAAACTAATGTCGGAGCATGACCCGGAATTATTTAAAACTCCCATCCACCCCGCAACCGCACCGTGATCTTCCGCCGTACCGCGGATGCTTAAAATGGCAGTATTTCCAGAATAGCTCGCGCTCAATACGTTAACCCTGATGCTATCAGGTATACCGGCAGTTATAAAACCAAATACTTCAAGCCAGTCGGGCTGCCCGTTAACTGCTTTTTCAACCAAATTGCCGAGCTTCTTAACATTATCGGAAAGCTCCTTCAATGGAAGCAAAGCGTCAATATCCGACTGGAGGAGTTCATTTTCAGCTTTTATTGCTTTCAATTCCGTCTCGGGCATGACGGTTAATACGCTCGCAATAACGAATATGAAAACCGCAATACCTGCCGCGATTCCCATAACAACAACGGATATTTCAAGTATTCTGCCTGACCTTTTGCGGTTTTTATATTCATACGGTAAAAGGCTGATATGTTTCAAAGTGCTACACCTCCAGTCCACGGATTGCCAGGCTTGCGCAGATGGTAAAATCGGCTGCCGACCATAAGCCCGCACCAAGCCGGCTCAGGTTTATGCCCAGATCGGAAGGAAATACCGTTTTGACATTGGTTTCGGTTAAATCCATGAGTTTTTCCGAAATATATTTTACTTTCGCAAGGCTTCCGGTCAGTATGATGTTGTTAAAAACTGCATCCGGGTTTTGATTGTTATAATATATAACCGAAGAGTGGATTTCTCCCGCAAGAAGATCGCAAATTTCGTCCATTACATCCGCTCCCTTGCCAAAACTTACGTAGGAAGCATCGCGGGCGGTTATTTCTTTTATATGGGGCGCTAAATCCGGCGGATAGTTGAATGTTCTAGCTATCCCCGGCTCATTTTTATTCATTATTACAATATTGACAAAATCATTTGTGAGGTTAAGGACAGCAACGGGCAAACCCCTGATTTCTTCCGGCAGAATGCGTGAAACAGACAGCATTGACACCCCGATATCAAGTATCTTAAGGCGTGCTGCCTGAAGCGAAGCAATATAATCAAAAAGCATCTTTTTTTTACCGGCTACAAGGAGAACCTTAAAAAATGTCCCCTCACTATTTACTGTTTCACCGATTACCGAATAATCAAGTTCAACCTCGTCAAGCGGTATTGGAATATATTCCTGCGACTGGAACCGGATTATACCGTCCAGTTTCTCTTCAGACACTTTCGGATATTCGGCGAAGCGCACAATCACATCTTGATTGTTTACACCAAGGATAACATCCCTTGATTTTATATTGGATTTCTCCCAGAACGCGGACAACGCTGCGCCAAGGCCATATGTGTCCAAAACCTTCCCCTCCTGGACAATGCCTTCATTCAAGGGCATTCTTGCAAAAACAAGCGCATCCGGTCTCTCGGCTTTTCCTTCAATATGCACTGCCCTTATTTCAGCCGAATCAATCTCAAGACCAACAACTGATTTTTTTAAGATATTCATTCGCACCTCACCTGTTCAATAAACTTAAATCATACTCGCTAATACCCCGAAGAAGCCACGGAAGAAAAGATCGGCAGGTATAATGATATAAGCATGCCGCCTACAAATATTCCGATTATTATGAGCATAAGCGGTTCTATAATGGAAGACAGCCCTTTTGTTAAAACCGCCACCTCTTCTTCATAGAATTGGGCGACTTTGTCCAATAGCGACGGCAGTTCGCCGGTTTCTTCACCAACGGAAATCATATGCGTGACCATTGGCGGGAAAATCCCGCTCTCCTCGAGCGGCGCCGCTATACTCCTGCCCTCTTCTATTCTTCTCGCGGCTGCCAAAACCGCATCGGCAACAAGCATGCTTCCAGATGTCGGGCCGGCGCTTTGCATGGCCTGTACAACGGGGATGCCGCCTTCAAGCAGTGTTGAAAGAGTTCTTGAAAAGCGGGCGATAACGGTTTTCTGTATGAGACTTCCGAATACGGGCATTTTAAATTTCAGCCTGTCCCATAACCTTTTACCAAAGCCGCTTTTTATAAAAACTAAAACCGCCGCCGTTATTAACGACAGTATTATTATCCATATGTACCATTTTTCCCTGACCGAAGCCGACAGGCCGAAGATGAACCTGGTTACTCCCGGAATTTCGCCGTCGGCAGGAATAAACTTCTCAAACACAGGTACGAGGAACACAAGCATGGCTATAAAAACAATTCCAGCGAAACCAAAAATCATGCGCGGATAAAAAGTCGCGGTTTTTATATTGTCCCTAAGCTGTTTTTCTTTCCGAAGCTGTTCCGACAAGCGATCAAGGGTTATTTCCATCGTACCGCCAAGTTCGCCGGAGCGTATCATTGAAACGTAAAGGTCGGAGAAGATTTCCGGGTGCGCTCCGAATGCGTCGGTAAGGCTTATGCCGCCTTCGACGTTTGAAGCTATATTATTAAGCGCTTCTTTGAACGTCGGGTTATCGGTCTGCCTGCTTAAGGTAAATAAAGCCCTTGTTATCGGTATTCCAGCGGATATCATCGAAGAAAGCTGCCTGCTGAACAAAGAAAGCTCCCCGAGGGTAACTTTCTTTTTGCCGGTAAATAAAGAGGATTTTATCGATGTTTTACGTTCCTTAATGTCAATAACAGACAAACCCATGCTTTTTAATCTTCCCAGTACGGAAGAGAAATTCTCGCCGTTTATCTGTCCGCGTATTATTTCACCTTGCTTATTTATGCACTCATAATCGTAAACAGCCATTTTTAACCCAACCTCTTTTAAAAATCAAACCTCATTCTCAGCATCCGTTCCAATTCCACCTGATCAATGCAGTATTCCAAAGCAGTGTTCCTTGATATTTTCCCGCTTAGGCAAAGTTTCGCGAGTGCCATATCCATTGTCTGCATGCCGAAAGACTGTCCCGTTTGTACCGCACTGTATAATTGATGATCCTTGCCTTCGCGTATAAGGCTTTTGATTGCCGGAGTATCAATCATGTATTCAACTGCGGCAGCAAGGCCCTTCCCGTCGATTGTCGGAACAAGCTGCTGGGCTATTATCGCTTTCAATGAGCCTGCAAGCTGCTGCCTTACCTGGTTTCTGTTTTCATTGCTGAAAATGTCGACTATTCTTGATATTGTAAGCGGCGCGGTTTGCGTATGCAGGGTTGAGAATACAAGATGCCCTGTTTCCGCCGCGGTCAGCGCTATTGAAACACTTTCAAGATCACGCATCTCGCCTATCATAATAACATCGGGATCATGCCTTAACACATGTCTCAGCGCTGTTTGAAACGATTTTGTGTCAATCCCTATCTCCCTCTGGCGGATTATGGCTTTTCCATGCCTGTGGAGAAACTCAATCGGATCTTCCACAGCAACAATATTAACCGCATGTTTTTTATTTATTATGTCAATCAAAGCGGCAAGGGTTGTCGATTTCCCGCTGCCGGTAGGCCCTGTAACGAGAACAAGCCCATTGGAAAGATCACATAGCTTTTTTATTTCTTTTGGAAGCCCAAGCTCGTCAAAATTCGGTATTTCGTAAGGAACAGTACGAAATGCTGCGGACAGCGTTCCGCGCTGCTTCATTATGTTGCCCCTGAACCTTGCGATTCCGTGTATGGAATACGAAAAATCGAGCTCCCAATCATTGTCAAATTTTTTTATCTGTTCTTCGCTTAAAATCGAAAAAACCATTTTTTCAACATCATCGGGCTTTAGTACGGGGTAATCAATTTGAACTATGTTTCCGTTAATTCTGAGCGCCGGTTTGAAACCGGCCACCAGATGCAGATCCGAAGCTTTTTTTTCTGCTGTCTCTTTCAGTAATTCCTTCATTATTGAAATTGCGTTCATTTGGTTTAAGTCGTATTGCGTTCCCATAAAAAACCCTTTCTTTAGTTAAGGTTCGACAGCGGATTATCAATGGATTCCACAACCTCACGGATCAACGCTACATTTTCAGGAGTTTCCTCAACCCAAAGCACAAAATGCTGGGTGCCCGCATCTCTTGTCACATTACCGGTAACCGTAAAACGATCCTTCGGAATACCCGTAAGCGCCACAATCAAATCCCGCCTTTTTTCAAGACGTATCGTGCCGCTTGGACTGTCCGAATAATCGACAATAACTTTTATTCTCTCACCCGGCACATCCAGCTTCTGGAGCACATGCTTCACATCATTAATCCTGTCGCTCGGGCAGCTTATGAGCAGTTCCTTGCTGAACTGCGGATAATTGAGTAAAAACGCGCTTACATTTTCAATACCTATGAAATCGAGTTTCGCGGCGGCATCGGAAGCCCTTATATTCGTAAGCGTGTATATGAAGAAATTCACATCGTCCCGGGAATGCGAGGCGTCAAGCCGGTTTATCAAATCGTTAATTATGTTTATATCTTCACGCGTGCCTCTCATCCATAAATTGTATCCGCTCGAGTCTATTGAAATAACTTTAACCGGTATATCAATTCCACTAATCAGCGGAATTAGGCGGTTTGTTGTTATATTCCTCAATTTTTTCGCTTCAATTTCAATTTTCGCCTCGGGTTCTTCAGGTTCTTCCACAACCTGGTTTTCAGCGATATCAACACTTTTTATGAGACTGCCTATATCCGAAAGAGCTTTTACGTCACCGTCAACCCATATGGTTTTGGGGTTTGTTTCAACCAGTACGGTTCGGCATGGTATCCCAAGCTGTGCTATCAGTCCATTAATAAGCTCGGCCGGCACATATTTCAGTTCTATCGGAGACAGGCTGAGCAAGGGTTCCGGCTCCTGCGGCGGAGCGGGATCTATGTTTTCAGGCCTGTCAAGGACATATACGAGTTCACGCATTTTTGCAAGCGCATGGGGAGAGCCCTGCACCCATATGCGTTTTTGGGCGGAATCCATCGTAATTTTTTTAACGGGTATTGCAAGCCTGTCCACTTGCTCGCTTATTTCTACGGCAGAAATATATGAAAGATCAAACTTTGTTATCGGAAGCATTGTATAGAAATTCGCGTTTATTGTTCCGTCTTTTCCTACCAGTATTATGTTATCTTGTTCGATATAAGACAAATTAGCGGAAAATGCCAGAAGCTCAAACGCTTTTATAGGAGATACGCCGGTTACCGAAAATGACAGCCGCACAGGCTCTTCTGTGTATATTATGCTTTTTTTCACAGCAACAGAAAGCGAGGTTAATATATCCCTTATGTCGGCATCCCTAATATCTATTGTTACAGCATCACTGTTCTTAGCTGTTTCTGCATAGCTATCCAAAGCCTTTGCCGGTATTGAAAAAAGCATTAAGACAACAACAGCGGTAACCGCAGCAATACCGGGCTTTATTCTTTTTATGAAAAGCATTTCGCAAGCCTCCTTTAGGCAATATTATTCCTTATATGGTTTCCTTTTGCGAAAGATAACCAAACGGCAGCATATCCCGCTATTTGAATTCCAGTACTATTTCGTTTCCTTCTTTTGTTTTAAGAAGTACGCTTGTGGTATCTACCCTCTCTACTGTCATGCCGTCTTCAATTATGTCTCCGGCAGATACCACATAAGCCCTGTTTTCGGTTTCAATAATAGCCGTGCTTTTTTCTTTGTACTGTGTTATTCCTTTTAGGGTAAGAGAAAGTTCACCCAAAGCGAAGGGATCCCTTTTGCTTAAACCGGATTCGGCTTCGGGTTTTTTTATACGCTCCATTTGCGGGAGTATTTCCACAGCCTGTCCGGCAATGCCTGCTTCAGCCACGTCATACTGTTTGCCTGAAACGGGTTTTGAGTCGGAATCTGAATAAAGAATTATGAGCGCAATAACAGCGGCTGCTAAAACAGGAAGCAGCACAACCATGGATTTGTACTTTTTGAAAAACTCATGAAAATTGTTTTTTTGGCGGCTTTTCATGCCTTTATCTGACATAGCATTTCAACCCCTGTATCCCTTTGCTTATTAACCTTTTTCCGGTTTATTAGCGGGCTTTCTCTCTTCGCGGATCTAAAACCGTTTATTGTACTTCAATGCACTAAATGCGGCTAATTTTAATCGCTGTTACCGTCAGTCGAGGACGCCGAATCTTTATAATAATCGTGCTCTTCGCATGTGACTATACCACCCGTAATGCTGTAAGCAACGCCGCTTGGGCATTTTGGAACACCGCCGGAAAAATAATCATTTAGTTCATCAATTTCATTGACATCTTCAATATCAATTTCTTCGTTCATTGCATACTGAGAAGCTGCGCCTTCAATCATTCTCTGGTTTGCGTGGCACGCGCGCAATTCAGCTTTTTCGGTTGTATTTCTGTAAACAGGAATCGCGATTGCAATCAATACGCCTATTATTACTATGACAACCATCAGTTCAACGAGAGAAAAACCTTTTTCTCCTTTTTTAAACATTTTCATCATTTTTTTTAGCATTTTTATGACCTCCTGTAATAAAAATCTAAATATTTTGTTTTAACTTATTTTATCACATTTCAAGCTGTGTAACAATAATGTTTATAAAATTTTGTCAAAAAATCCAATGCAGTAATTTATTTTCAAAGCACGCCGAGATACCATTGAATAATGTTATTGCCGAACAAAAGTGAAATAAATGTTCCAATAACAATGAATGGCGCAAACGGAATTTGGCTTTTTCGTTTTTTCAGTTTGGTNATGATAAGGACTAAGCCAGTTAATCCGCCTATAAAAATGGTTAGAAAAAGAGTGAGTACCGATAGCTTGAACCCAAGAAACAGCGCTATTGGAATAAAAATTTTAACATCACCCATTCCCATCGCGTCTTGACCGTATATAACCATGCCGATTACAGCGATCAGCAGCAGAAAGCCTGAAACCGCCGCTATGCCTATAAGAGGTGAATACCACTTTTCGCCGTCCAGAATTGAATCATTATAAAAGAACCTCATTGCAAAAAATGCCAGACCTCCGGCAATGCCGACAAGAACCAAACCGTTTGGAATAATCATATGCTTTAAATCGATAAAGAAAACAATAAGGAGTATTGACATAAGGTAACCAGCGAAAAAGAACTCTGGCGAGATGCCGTATTTTAGATAAATGGCAGTGAACATTAACCCTGCTGCAAGCTCAACAATTGGATACTGCGGAGAAATCGGGTTTTTGCAGTACCTGCATTTGCCTTTTTGCAGCAAAAAACTTAATACCGGGACGAGATCTTTCGGCATTAGAACCGCGCCGCAGGAAGGACAGGACGAGCGCTTAACAATCGATTTTTTTTCAGGAACGCGGCATATTACAACATTGAAAAAAGAACCAAGCACAAGGCCCGTTATAAATATCAATAAAATAACAGTTATTTGCACAAAATCAATCACTTTTGGTTTAACCCCCGATTTTTAGCAAATTTTAATAGAAGTCAAAACCTTTTTTTAGCTCTGTATAATTCATCGGATTTTGGAGGCTGGATTATTACACTCCCGGATTCTGTCAGCATTATCCGGCTCTCTTTTTCAGTCATTTTACCGATAATTGATGCCTGTATTCCTTCGCTTAAAAGCCTTTTGACAAGAGAAGGACCGCAGCTTGCCGAAATCAGCATGCAGCCGCTTGAAATCAGTTTTAAAGGATTGATATTGAAATAGCCGCATATTTTATCCGTTTCCGAAAGCACCGGGATATTGCTTTTAACAATTTCCGCTCCGCATCCTGAAGCGTCGCACATTTCCCATACGGCTCCGAGTACCCCGCCCTCGGTAACATCATGCATTGCGTTTACACCACCGTGCTTTGACGCAATCATCCCTTCCCTTACAACGCTTATCTGGTCTAACAGTTTTTTAGCGTTAATAACAACCTTGTTTCCGAATTCGGCGGCAAGTTCTTTCTCGTGGTCTAGGGCCAGTATTGCTGTTCCTTCAAGCCCCGCGAACTTTGTAATAATAATATCGTCGCCGGGTTTTGCACCCGACGTTTTTATTATTTTTTTATCCGTTGTTTTTCCGACCGCGGTTATCGTTATGACAAAACGTCTGACAGCGTCCGTTACCTCGGTATGCCCGCCGATAACATCCACGTTCAATGACAGCGCGGTGTCCGCGATCTGTTCCATAATTGTTTCAATATCAAAAATCGCGGCATTTTCAGGGGCAAGGAGCGTAACCATAATCCCGACCGGTTCTGCTCCGCTTGCGGCGATGTCGTTACAAGCAACATGGACCGCTATAGTTCCTATCTGGCTGTCGGTCCCCGTTACCGGATCTGTCGAAATAACTGTTAATTCCTGCCCGAAGTCAACAACACCGCAGTCTTCACCGATTGCCGGCCTGACAATTATTTCTTTACGGGTATTTTTTATTTTATCAAGTATCATTGTCTTTAATATATCGTTAGGAATTTTTCCAATTTCCATACTTTTCACCTTATTCATTTATAGCTATATCTTTCT
>JGI24710J26742_10001406_pt1 | contig 22064 bp, 22 predicted proteins | sample BioPla2DNA2_FD_26742 | JGI IMG/M metagenome (IMG submission 26742) | reverse complement strand
CTTCTAAATCCTTTAGTTTTAGAAACAACTGAATATCTTAATGATACTGGATAATCTTTGCCACATTCACGTTTAATAGCTTGAACTATTTCTACTGGGAAACGATATCTATTTTCAAAAGAACCACCATACTCATCATCTCTAAAGTTAGAGTATTTTAAGGTAAATTGGTCTAATAAATAACCTTCATGAACAGCATGAATTTCTACTCCATCAACACCTGCATCCATGCATAACTTAGCAGTTTTAGCAAAGGCTTCCACTATTTCCTTAATTTCTTCTTTTGTCATTGGACGAGAATAGATATCATCTGCCCATCTATTTGGAGTAGCTGAAGCACTAGCAGTAATATAATCCATATCAAATATAGGCTTACCTAAAGTGCCAATTACTTTATTTTTTAGCATTAAAACCATTAAATGGTTGACTGCCATTGCTCTACCAAAACCAGCAGTTAATTGAATAAACATTTTTGCCCCTGTTTTATGGAATTCATCCATAAACTCTTTTAGTTTTTTAAATTTACCTTTGTTTTGGTATAACCACATACCACCCATTGGGTCTCTAATTGGCGCAATTCCTGGAATAACCAAACCAACATTGTTTTTAGCTTTTTCCATTAAGAAGTTTGCTGCTTCTTTATCAAAGTGGTTTGGTTCCATCCATCCAAAGATACTTGTTCCACCCATTGGACACATTACGATTCTGTTTTTAATTTCTAAATTTCCTATTTTCCAAGGAGTAAATAATGCATTATATTTTTCTTCCATTCTATCCCTCCACTTCAACAATACCATCTTCTTTAATGGTTATTGTCATTCCATCTTTTACATAGTTTAAAAATTCATCACCTAATTTATCGACAACTGGCATTGTAACATCATCAACCCATACTTCCGCTAATACTGCACCAGCACAAGCTAACGAGTCAATAGCATTAGCAAACAACATACAAGCTGGATTTCTTTTCATTGCACAAGCACAATATAATACCAGACCACCAGTAGTTGAACCAATTGTCTGTGGTAAACATAAAGCTTTTCCTGCAATTGGTTTGCCATATAAATCTGGGTTGTTTTGGTCTGTCACCTTAGCAGTATCATCACCAAATTGAAGTGATTTTTGTAAAGAAGCTAAAGTGTTAAAACCAGCACGTGTTACTACCGCTTCAGCAGTTACTGTTCCTGGAGTTATTACTCTACCTTTAAATTGCCTCATAACTATTTACCTCCTTTAGTGATTTGAACCAGAATTTCATCATCGGTATAATACCTAGCATTAGTATATGTACGCAGTTTATTACTTGATGTAATTACTGGCATTTTCCCGCAAGTAGGATTATTCATATACATTAGTGGACAGATGTAAGATAAAATGATTCCTGTTTTAGCAAAACGACCATAATGTTCTGTTTTCTTAAATTCCTTAATTACTGCTGGAGCAGCTGTAAAGACAGTAGGAACAACTACTTTACTATTTCCGTACTCTTTTAAAGCTTTTTCAACTTTATCAGTCCAGTCTTTTAATTGTTGTAAAGACATATGTGGACAACCCATAAAACATAATTTTGGTTTTGCATCTAGTTTTTTCCACATAATTGGATAACTATCATAAATTCTTTGTAGCTCTTTATCATCAATCACATATTCCTTAGCATCTTTTAAAATTAATTTTTTTCCTAATTCTTTAGCTTCAGGTGTTAAATTATCGATGTGATACAGTCCTACAGCACCATTTGAAGCAGTTGCTGCTCCAAAATCTTTTAAATAGGTACATGCTTCTTCTGTTAATTCACTGCCCAACCACTTATCTAATCCAATTACATAAGGAACATCTTCCATAACTTTCATGCCAATAGCACTGCCAAGCAGTTGCGCTTCAGGTTTTTTGGTAGTTTCAACTTTAATAATCCACTTCGCTTTCCTTCCTTCATCAGTTAATAAACCAAAATAAGGAACATAGCCAACAATTGAACCCATTAAGTCCATAATACCTGAGTTTCTATTACATCTTGCTCCTAATACTGAGTTAGCATAAACAACAGCACTAGATTCAGACCAAGATAATATTTCGCCCTTGTTTGGTTTATTTCCTACCTGATCCATGTAACAGGTACAAGTAAACGCATCTTTATCCATTAAACCTAATTTTTGTAGTTGTTCTTCATAGAAATCTTGCTTATTATACATAAATTTATTGAAGACAAGTCTTTGAATAAAGTTGGCAGGTACGTTTTTATCTACTGGTCTTGGGTCAACACTAAAAGTTTGTTGTGAAACAGCATCCGCTTCAATTAATTTGTCCATTAATTGATAGACCGGTTCTATAACTCCCAAACCAAAAGAGGTTACAAGATGATTATGTTTACTTGTAACCTCTACCATTTTTTCAGCATCAAAAGCTTTCCCGTACATTACTAAAGTTTTCATGACTTTTGCCATGGTTTCTCCTTTACTACCATCGAGAATAGCTTGTTGATCTTTTGTTAAAATCATACAATCCTCCCTTTCTTTTTACATTATTTTCCATTGTAATCATCTCTATCTATTATAATGATATCAAATTTTTAATAAAAAATAACTAATTTTATTATGTTTGTGAATAAAGTAACATTAAGCACAAGAAAGGAGAACATTTCTTTGTTCTCCTTGCTTTTCTATTTTTCAGGGTTTGTTTTTGAAGTGATATATTCATCAACTATCCAAGTTAATGTATCAAAATCTACATCACCTGTATCAAGAATTAATGTATTGTATTCTTTAACGTTAAACTTATCACCTAATGCTTTTTGAGTTCTGTCATATAATGATGTCATTTGATAATACCCTAAAGCATATGGAGTAAACATACTTGGATCACCGATTAATGTATCATAAATATTCTCCGCTAGACTTTGTGCATAACTTTCATTAAAGAATTCCGTTAAGTACATAGCTAAATCATCAACCTGATAACCATAATAGTTAATTAACATATCACAATAAGCTTGTAAGTAATAGTTAAACTTTAAGTATAAGATTTCAATTTCTCTAATCTCTTTGCTCTTTTCAAAATATTTATAACCGTATTCTTCTGAATACATTGCCCAACCTTCAGAATATCCGATAAACCCAACATTGTATCTGACTTTCTGAGAAGGATGGTGAGTGAAGTAATAAGTATGCTGATATAAATGACCAGGATAAGCTTCATGAGATAAAGTAATGGCCATGTCATCTGGTGAATCTTTACTATAAGTTTCATTACATTTAATAACGTTATTAGTTAAATTATCAAGTGGAGCAACTAAATAGTATGCTGCAATATTTTCACTAGCTACTGAAGGATCTAAATAATTCACTGAGTATTCCACTTTAGGAATTGCTGGGAAATCTTTAGGCATTTGACTTTTAATATGTTCTATCATTTCATAAGGATCTTTATAATTATAATGATTAGTACCTTTTGACCATTTGTTGTAGTCATTATAACTCATCTTGTTAGATACAGTTGAAATGTTTTTGACGATACTTTTAATTGATCCTCTTAAGGTTGCTGCCCATTTATCTACTGTTTTTTCAGTTGAAGAAACTCCGCCTAAAAATATCAATTCATAATAATCTGTTCCACCTTCATAGTAGAATAAACCATCAGGATTTTTACACTTGCCATATAGACTGTTATACAAGTCAATTACTCTTTGATAAGCTGGAATTAAGGTATTAATAACTGCATCAGCTAACTGTTGTTTTAGTTGTTCTTCATTAGGTAGTTGTAACTTTTCAATAGAAGCATTATAAGCTTTGATAACTTCATTATCTTCAACACGTGAAATAAATCTTTCACAAGAATCGATAACTTTATCAATTACAGCATCATTTTGAACAATGCCTTCTGTTGCTTGCTGTTTTGTGTAATCAATACATAAATCCATATATCTTCCGCTATCTAAAACTAAGATAATAAAGTCTTTAGCATCCTGTTCATTTCTAAGTTCAAATTCAGTGAAATTGGTAATTAAGTTGTTGTTTACACCTCTATTAGGAGTAAAAACAAAACCATAATCATATTCCGATTCTAAATATGCCTGTTGTTGATTATAATAGGCAATTAATGCCTTATAGGTTATTAATTGTGTTCTGCTTAAATTGGTAATATCATAGTTATTTAAAACTTCTAGCCTTTTAAGATAACCATCATAATCATCTTCAATTTCAATTTCTCCTAAAGTAACTTCAACATTTTCAATGCCAAAGTCTTTCGGGTTGACTAAACCAAAATGAAGACTTAAATAATCTTCGCTCATATCTTCAACAAACCACTCATCGATAATTTGCTGGAAAGTTTCATCAAGTGGTTCTTCTGTTATCACTTCAGGTTTTTTACATCCAAATAAAGATAAAACCATTAACACTACTAATAGTAATTGTAAAAGTTTTTTCATATTCATAACTCTCTCTTTCTAAGTTAACATATCTATTTTAATTTATTAATTTAAAAGTAACAAGTAAAACAATTAAGATATAATTTCAAATCCTTTAAATCTACTTCCTTGATAAGTTAAATAACCATAATCATTTTCAACTAACAAACCATATTCATTACCCCAAACATTAAATTCTTTTCTTTCACCATTGGTTAGTTCAAAGGTTACATAATGACGAGTATTTGTTGAAGTATGATGGTGATGATGCATACTATTTGTTCCATGATGATGGAAATTAGAGCTTGTTGAAGTGTTAATTCTTTTAGCTACAACTGTTGCTTCTACTTTTAAAATAGGAGATCTGTCATCCTTTATTTTCTGACTAATTAAATTGTAAGCAACAAAAACAAATATCGCTAAAACAAAAATTGGAACAACTACAAACATCGAATCAAACAAAAATTCAAACATAATCTACTCTTCCTTTATTATCATTAAAAAGTGATGTTAATCATTTCTTGCTTGCAAACAAGCATCTATTGTTAGACAAATCATCAAAACTATTAAAACGTTTTTTTCATCATTTACATCGATGGTATAAAAATCACCCCAAGATAGCCATTCTTTTTCTATTGTAGCGATGGTACCGATGTCACTGTTTATAGAGTAATTGTGAGCCCAAAAATCACCCTCACATTCCCAATCTAATCCTTCGATACGATAACTAGGATAAAACACATTAAATCTTCGCACTATTTCCCCTTTTTTGACATTATCAATATAGAAATAATATCTTGACAAAAATGAAAACAATTCCTGTTTTATTGAACCAACTTCTTGATTGTTAGTATCACAAATACTTAGTTGTGTACCAAAAGAAAACAATTTTCCATAAACATAATATAATGGCTGCTGGTCTTCTCCATAAACGATAAATTCATCAGCTAATCTAAAAACCTTTTGTTGAACGTACATTTTCATTTAAATCACCTCTTGTTCACACTTTTAGTATAACATCAAATTTAGCTATTCAATTAAAGTGTATTTATATGTTTGTTATACCTTTTTTATATACCTATAATAAAAAAACTGTTTTTACAGTTTCTTGTTATATTGATTAGATGTTTTTATAAATCTATTACTTTTTAAATTTGTAACCATATCCCTTAATTGTTTTAATAAAATCATAATCTATATAATTTTCTTTAATTTTTCTTCTTATTCTATAAATTGTATTTTCTATCACATTAGAAATATCATTTGCTTTCTTATGCCAAATGGCTTCATAAATCTGTTTTTTTGTAAATATCACATCTGGATTTGAATATAATAGATATAAAACATCAAACTCTTTACTAGACAACAAAATTTCTTGATTATTTATTTTCACTTGATGTTTTACGATATCCATAAATAATTCTAAATCCGACTGTTTTATTCCCCAGTATTCTTGAGCAACAACACAATCTTTTCTGATTTGATCAAAGAGGGCTGGTAATTCAGCGAATTTTTTTATCGGTCTAATTTTAGAAAATAACTGTATCTTCAATTTTTGACCATATATATCCTCATTAAAATTTAAAATGTGTGTTTCAAATGATATATCATTGTCATCATCAATGGTTGGACGTTTTCCTATATGAGTGACACCATAAAAAGGTTGCTCATTCAAATATATTCTTGATATATACACTCCTGGTTTTGGTAATTTGTCATCATTTTCAATCTTCAAATTTGCGGTTGGCATACCTAAAAGCCTTCCATTTCCTCTTCCATGGATTACAATTCCTTCTGTTTCATAAAAAGGTAAGCAGTTATTTTTTTCTTTCATAATCAATCCTTGGGCAATTAAATATTTTGTACTCGGCAAACAATTAAAGATTTCAAACTCTTACCTTTATTGTTTGCATTTAAAACAAGTATATCTTGAAATTTTATGCTGTACTTTTTTTCGTTTTATAATCAGAAAATAAGTACCTATTTTTGTAACAGAAAAAAGTTCTTACACTTAACAAAACTGTTTCACTTAATAGTCTAACTGTAGCAATATTAAGTAGACTAAATTTATCAATAATAACTAAAAAGATTAATCCCGTTGCTTGGAAAACTGCTGAGATAATTGTTGAGGTTGTTACTTCCTTAGCTTTCCCAATAGCTCCTAGTGTTGGCCAGCCAATTAACATGACTGGAAAACTTAATGCTAATAAAGGTGTCATTGCTCTCAGCAAACTGGTTGCAGCAGCATATTCTTGGCCACCGATAATAATTAAAGCATATTTAGCTACCACTAGAGTAAAGATACATCCAAGAAAAATGATTGGCATAAAAAACCTTAATAGTTTTTTAACAAGCGAAAAGGTTTTATGTGCTACCATATCTGGATAAATACCTCCTGTTATTGGAGTATAAAAACTCATGACAGCTGATAACATATAAGTTACCAAGCTCCAGTAAGCAACCTCGGTTTTTGATAAATACATGCCAATAACTACTGTGTTTAAGGCACCAAACGCTGTAGTAGAGAAATCAGAAAGAAAATAAACAGCAGATTCCTTTAATTTTATAATAGATTCTTTAAGTGAAGTAAATCTCAATTTTATCTTTAATTTTGACATTTCCCACATTACCAGCAGTCCAGCCACAATAGTTCCGATAATATCTAGTATTGGTATTAACAATATATGAGAATCATTTTTTATTAAAATTATTGTAAATACTGTGGAAATAGTTTTTGTGACAACAAACCTAGTAGTTGATACATGCATCATTTCCAGCCCTTTAAACAAGAAGTCAAACAATAAAATTGTTGAGGCTACAGGAATAAACGACAACAATGTGAATAAAATATTTTCTTTTAATATTGGAATAAACAGTGAAATGATAAATAAAATTATAAAAGCAATAATCACCAAAATAATTTTAGCCAGCAAAGTATTCCCTACAACTTTTTCAATATCCTCTTTCCCTATTTTAGTAGCTTCAACAATATCCTTTGTAGCAGAATACGAAAAACCGAAATCTACTATTAATTGCATATATGACATGATTGTTTTCACATACGAAACAATCCCATAAGAATCAGTTGTTAAAACTCTAGTTAAGTAAGGAAGTGTTAATAACGAAAACATTATCTTTGAAACACTCATACCATACAAATAAATAATATTCTTTAGTGTTTTTTTTCTCATTTTCAAGCCTTTCTTTTACAAAACTTTAATAATGCTATCATAAACAACACTAACAGTATAATGTTTCAACAAATATTGATAACCATTTTCGCCCAACACTTTAAGATTGTCAAGCTTGGTAAATCTGTCAACATATTCAGAAAATTGTTGTACGCTATTACTATCACAAGAAAAGCCGAAGTTTCCTTTCTCTATTACTTTTCCTAAATCAGTAGCTCGATCTATGGCAGCTAAAACTGGTAGCTTACTTTGCATATAGGCTAACAAACGACTTGGAAAATTTGGAATAGTGAAGCGATAATCTAAAAAGATTAAACCTACATCACAAACACTTACCAGTTGATCATATTCATCTTTTGGTATAAACGATAATAGTTTTGCGTTGCTCGGTTTATTTTCTTCCATATAAAACTGCAATTTCTTATATTGAGTGCCACTGCCCACAATTAAGAATTCCACTTTTTCATTGTTTTTTTCATGCTCTAAACACTTGATAATAAATGGTATCCCTTGTGGTTCTCCTAAATTGCCACCATAAACAAAAACCAGTTTATCCAAAGATAAGCCATACTTTTTTCTCAATCTAATCCTTTTTTCTTCGTTTACCTCATTATTAATCACTTCGATTCCATTTGGACATATCGAAACTTTATCATTTGGTATTTCTGAATTTTGTTTCAATAAAAAATCAACATTAGCTTGTGACATGCATCCAATTCTATCGGATATTCTATACAACTTTTTTTCTTTCTTTCTAAACATTTTATATATTATTCCCTTTAAACCAGTTGTTGTTAACATTTCCAAGTCAACAGCATTTTGAGGGAAAATATCCTTAAGCATTAAAAAAGTCTTAGCTTTATCTCTCTTTTTTATAAAACTAATAGGTTTAACAATTGTAATTGGTGGTGTTGAATATAAAACTAAATCAAACTTAATATGTTTAAAATATTTTTTTATAGCTGCTAAAATCTGATATTCAATCAACAATGTTGAAATTCCTTTTTTTATACTACTGGTCTTTTGAATGCTTCCAGTTTTAACCTTTAAAATCGTTGATTGTATTTCGCTTCCTTTGGCATTCTCTAAAATTAGTTTATTTTCTATTTTTTCTGTATTTTCATAAGGGGAAACAATAAACATTTCATGTCCCCTTTTTACAAATTCTCTCATCAAAGCAGCATACATGTCATTATCGTTAATTGATCTTAAATCAATAAGTGTAATAAATAAAATTCTCATTTTCTACCCAACCTCTTAACTTTTAGTTGAACCTTTAAACTCTTCCATTGTTGAAGAAGTAGAAGAGTTTATTCCTTCTCTTTTTAAAACTGTCGCAACTGTTTTGAAGATAATTTTCCAATCGCCTAAAAATGAGATATTATCAACATATTCGACATCAAGATTAAATCTGTCTTCCCATGACAATGCATTTCTACCACTAATTTGGGCTAACCCTGTAAGGCCTGGTCTTACTTCATGTCTTCTTGCTTGATGTTTGTCATATCTTTCTAAGTAACGGACTAATAAAGGTCGTGGTCCAACAACTGCCATATCTCCTTTTAAAATATTAATTAGAGCTGGTAATTCATCCAAACTTGTTGAGCGAAGAAATTTTCCGAATTTGGTTAATCTTAACTCATCGGCTAATAACTCTCCATTTTCATCTCTTTGGTTAGTCATGCTCCTAAATTTATATAGCTTAAATATTTTACCATCTTTACCAGGTCTATCTTGAGAAAATAAAATTGGAGACCCCATTTTTATTTGAACAAGGATAACTAAGACAATAATTAGCGGACTAAGAACTATTAAAGCTACTAATGCACACAAAAAATCTTGTGGTCTTTTAATATACCTTTTATATATCCCCTTTTTATGCATACTACCTAAAACATCCTTTAACTATTTCAATAATAATATCTTGTTGTTCTGGTGTCATTTTAATGTCTGAAGGCAAACATAAGCCACGTTGAAAAATATCTGCCCCAACATCAATTGAATCGCTAGCAATGTAAGCATTACTAGTAGCCCTACCACTTCCTTCTACTGTTATAAATGGATTGTTACGATAAAAAGGTTGCAGATGCATTGGTTTCCAAATTGGTCTACCTTCAGCATTATACTTAGCTAATTCATCTAATATTTCACTTGGACAACTTTTGCCAGGCTCAGATATATAACAAACATCTTTATCGCCTCTAACCTGTTTACACATCGCTTCCTCATTAATCAGCAAACAACTTAACCAAAAGTTAGGTTCCATTATTGATTCATCATAAGGATTCATCGTTACTGGCAAATCCTTGAAACCTTCTTTATATCTTAAATAAATGGCTTTCTTTAAAGCAATATGTTGTTTTAAATATGGAAACTGTCCTCTAACTACACCAGCAATAACATTGCTCATTCTGTAATTATAACCAATCTCTTCATGTTGATACCAAGGAGCATTTTCTCTTGCTTGGGTTGACCATTTACGAGCTTTGTTAGCTGCTTTTAAGTCATCAGTTAATAACATTCCTCCACTAGAACCAGTAATAATCTTGTTTCCATTGAAAGAAATAACATTATAATCGCCAAAAGTTCCAGTTTGTTGACCTTTGTAAGTTGCGCCTAAAGATTCTGCAGCATCTTCTATCAAAATTGCCTTATGCTTTTTACAGATTTCTATTATTTGGGTTAACTTAGCTGGAGTACCATACAAGTTAGCAACTACAACAACTTTTACATCTGGATAAATTTCGAATGCTTTTTCTAAAGCTATTGGACACATATTCCAACTATCTCTTTCTGTATCAATGAAAACAGGTATGCCACCTTCATAAACAACAGGGTTTAAAGTTGCTGAAAAAGTCATATCAGAACAAAATACTTTATCACCTTGTTTTATACCAGCTAATTTCATTGCTAAATGTAATGCTGAAGTACCATTTGTCAAAGCAACAGCATATTTACAGCCTAAAAATTCACAAGTTATTTTTTCAACTTGATTAATGTTTTCACCAACCGTAGACATCCAATTTGTTTCATAAGCTTCAACCATATATTTCAATTCATCACCATGCATAGTAGGAGTCGACAAATATATTCTTTTTTCAAATGGTTTAATGTTCATAATATTAACTCCCTTCCTTTTCTATATATGTAGGAACAATTTCTTGAACTGCTTTTTTAATAGATTTTGTTTCCTCATAAGCTAACTCTTTCAAATCAACCAATTGTTTAAAAAATCTTGCATAATCCATTTCAATTGGTTTACCAATATGAATTAAATGGTTTGGAGTTTCTTGAAGTCCTTCTTCATCCATTAATAGCTCTTCATATAATTTTTCGCCAGGTCTTAAACCAATAAATGATATTTTGATATCTCTATCAGGTTCATACCCAGACAATCTAATAAGTTTTTTAGCCATATCTAATATCTTTACTGGTTTACCCATATCAAAGATGAAGATTTCCCCACCCTTTGCATAGTATCCAGCTTGTAAAACAAGCGATACTGCCTCAGGAATAGTCATAAAATATCTAATAATATTTGGGTCAGTTACAGTAACTGGTCCACCTTTAGCAATTTGTTGTTTAAATAGGTTAACAACCGAACCACTAGAGCCCAAAACATTCCCAAATCTTACTGCTACAAATTCTGTTTTTGTTGATTTATTCGCATAGGCTTGAATAATCATTTCACAGATTCTTTTAGTTGCTCCCATTATATTAGTAGGATTTACTGCTTTATCGGTTGAAATTAAAACCATCTTTTCAACTTCGTACTTATAACAGGCTTCAGCGACATTATAGGTACCAAAAACATTGTTTTTAACTGCTTCATTTGGAGCATCCTCCATAAGTGGAACATGCTTATGTGCTGCGGCATGATACACAATATCTGGTTTGTATTGTTGGAAAACTTTATCAATTTTTCCTTCATCTCTTACCGAGGCTACTAGTGCATGTAAATCTAAATACGGATAATCTCGTTTTAGTTCTATTTGAATATCATATAAGTTATTCTCATAAATATCTAAGATTATTAACTTTTTAGGGTTATTTTTAGCAATTTGACGACATAGTTCCGAACCAATAGAGCCTCCTCCGCCAGTTATTAAAACAGTCTTATAATTTATGTAATCCATAATTTCATCTAAATTAACTTCAATTGGCGATCTTTCTAATAAGTCTTCAATTTCTACTTCTTTCAAATCTGAAAGTTTAATATCTTTATTAATTAATTGGAAAATTCCTGGTAAAACTTCCGTATGTTTCTTTGTTTCATTGCATATATTCAATATTTCAATCATCTGCTCGCCTGTAGCACTAGGTATAGCGACATATATTTCATCAACATCAAATCTGTCAACAGCTTCCTTAATGCTATTTCTATCACCATAAATAATTACATTATGTAAAAACGAACCTTTTTTATTAGGATCATCATCAATAAAACAAACAACCTTTTTATTTATTTCCTTTGAAGCAAATATTTCCCTGGCAATTATTTCACCAGCATTTCCAGCACCAACAATCATTACATGACTAGTAAATTTATTCTCGCTCTTTTTTCTTCGCATATCACTTACAAAGTAACGATAAATAAACCTATAGCCCCCAACTAACATCGTTAACAACATAAAGAAGATGAAATAACAACTTCTTGGCATTGAATTAAGGGTTAGTTCAAAAATTACAATATTTACAACAGAAGCTAAAAAGGTGCCCATAACAATATTTGTTAACTCCTGTATTGAAGCATATTCCCATAAAGAATGATAAAAACTCTTGTAATAAAATATAGCAAGGTCAAAGATAATTATTAGAATCCCTACTTTTGCTAAGCGCTCTAAATAAACTGTATTAATCAAACCGTTGTGTCTTAATAATAAGGAAACAAGCATTGATAAAATCACAAAAAAAGCATCTAGAACCATTAGTCCTATTTTGTTGAATCTAAAATTTCTTTTTCTGCTATATTTTTTATTCATATCTGTACCTTCTTAAGAATTTCCACATCAATTAATTTTACCACAAAAATTAATATAAGTGAAAGAATTAGATAAAGGACTATGTTTATTCATAGTCCGTTTTTTCATTCACCACTTTTTCTACTAATTCAGCAGCAACAGCCACCATTTTTTGACATCTAATTTCTTTTGTGTGATGCAACTCTTTTAACGGTCCACACTCTGTTGAAGACATTTCATCTCTAAATAGTTCAATAAATTTTCCAATTTTCTTTTTCATCAGAGGTGAGTTATGAGCTCCGTTTTCCTCAACATACAATAGTGATAAAATAGCTACAGCACTAGTCACAGCTCCACAGGTACAATTACCATACATACCCCCTGAAAATCCGCTAAAAGCTTTAAAACAGTCTTCAGTCATATTCAAATTAAAGTATTCATTGCCAGCTTTAATCATTGACTCAGAACAAGATAAATCATTTTCTTTTCGATAATAATCTAATGCCAAATCTTTAAACATTTTGTTTTAATTTTTCCTTTCCGTTTTCTAAATAAATATTAATTGTAAACGGACAATCTAACATTGCCTGTCTATTATAACCTTTTGTATGTTTACTCCAATAGCATCCTATTTTCAATGCTTCTTCATCTGAAGTGTTTACTGTTCTGTGTCCAACATAACCTTCAATTAAATGTACTGACCCTGGAAAAACTTTTTCAACAGTAGTATTTCCTTCTTTATCAACTAATAATAGCGCTCCTTTTCCTGAAATACCTTGATATATCTCACCGAAGTCTTTATCGCCATGGAAATGACCTTGTGTCATATTACATTGACCATTAACTAAAAGAGGGTGGATTGTCGTAATAGCATACTGCATATCACAATTTTCCTTTAATACCATATCTACTTCATACATTACAGTATCATCGCTAATATTTTCATCGACAATTTCAAAAAAGTTTTTTAAATCAGCGTATTTTTTTACCCTTTTCTTCAATAAGTCACTTTCAATTTGGCCATTTAATGATACCGCTGTTGGTTTTTTCATTTTTATCATATCTACCTCTTCTATTGAACCAAAATAGATCCACCTATAAATTCTCTAATGATTGAATTATTTACAATTATTTTATCATCATTTGCGACATCAAAGAACCTTAAAAATGACAACATTCTTTGTGCTTCAGCATACTCCTCTTCATCTAGTTTAATATCATTTAAAAGAGGCTCGGCATATTTTTTAAGTACTGCAAATTCATATATACAGTTAGAATTGAAAAATACATCAGCTTGGTTGCTGTAAGGAAAGATATTTTTTTCTTCTCCAGCTCTAACTTTTGGCCATTCAGCAATAGTCTGTTTAACACTTCTATTTCTAAACTGATAATCTCTAACCATTCTTCTTAGCATTCGACAATCAGTGGTTGGAATACGATTATGATGGTCAATGCTTATTGGTGAAAATGGTGAAATATAAATTTTAAATTTTTCGTTATCATCAATTCCAACTGTTAATTGTTCATTTAAAGCATGGATACCTTCAATTATCAATATTTGTCTTTTATCAATTTTTGTAATTTTTGTACCAAACACCTTTTCTCCTTTATTAAAGTCGAAATATGGTAGATCTACTTCTCGACCGTCTAACAATCTTTTAATATCGCTGATAAACAGTTTAATATCAACAGCTTTTAAACTTTCATAATCTTTTTCGCCTTTTTCATCTAGTGGTGTTTGATCACGATTTACAAAATAATCATCAGTTCCTAAACATAAAGTATTTAAACCATTAACTTTCAATTGAATACTTAATCTGTTAGCAAAAGAAGTTTTTCCACTGCTACTTGGTCCACAAATCAAAACAATTCGCTTTTTACTTTTCAAAATTTCATCAGCAATATCGGAAATTCTTTTTTCATGTAAAGCCTCTTGCATCAAATACAGTTCTTTTAATCCTTTGGTTAATATCTGCTTATTTAAATCAGAAACATAGTTAGTACTGGTTAACTGCCCCCATTTGTTTACTTCAGAAAAAGCTTTATAAAGTAATGGTTGTTCTTCAAACTCTGGAATAACTAGTGGATTACTTTGATGGGGAAACCTCAATAAAACACCATTTTTATAATGTCTTAGTTCAAATAAATTTAAATAACCTGTTGAAGGAACTAAGAAATTATAAAAGATTTCTACTTCGTCTTCCAAAGAATATATTTCAACATTATTTAAATATGGAATACTTTCAAGTAAGCGACATGTTTCTTGCTGTTTATGGTGTTTGGCTATCTCAATTGCTTTAGCTCTTGAAGTATGCTGTTTTATTATTGGTATGTTTTTTTCTACTAATTCATTCATCTTTTGTTTAATTAAACGTAATGTTTTTTGATTAACATTTTTATTTAGCGTAATAAATAATCCTTTACTTAAAGAATTGTTGACATTAACTAAAACTGATTTATCCATTACATCATGAACAGCCTTAATAAATAATAAAACTAGCGAGTTTTGATAAACATACCAAATAGCTGAAGTTCTAATATCTAAAAACTCTACCGTACAATCTCTATGAACATTATGTAATAAACCACGATAAGCATTATCTACTTTACAACCATATATTGGATATGGCATTTTATCTTTAACCAAATTTAAAATTTCCTCGGCTTTCATATCACAAGAAAACTCCATCATTATTGGTTTCATTGCTGGTCCTTTAATTTTAATTTTCATCTTATCACCACCCTTATTATACAATAGTTAGTCAACATTAATAAATAATAAAGAGTGTTATGTTATCCAGTTATACTTTCCTGTGTTTTATATTCGTATAAAGGTATTTATCTTATATCAATTCCATAATTTTCTAGTTCTGAAACAACATATGGATAATTAATTTCTACAAATTTATCCAAACCATACTTTTTAATGGTTCGATAAATAGCATAACTTTCATCTGCTTCTTCATAAACCGCTTTATAGTAATTGTAAATATAGTCATAGAGTTTATACTTAATTGTTAATGTATCATCAAAATATGACTCAATCACTAAGTAATTTCTATCAATAGTAATCATTTGACTGACTTCAATTTCTGGACATTTTATCTTGTAATTAGTTTTTATCTTTAACTATTGTATTTTTTCTAGTGAAACATTTAATATTTTTTCAATTTTAACTTCTTTGATATTCATTAAAATGTTGTTATCCTGTATCTTGTAATCAAATAAAATATAACCATCAAGTTCTAAAAAGTCTCTGTATATAACCTTAACATAAAGACAAACTTCATTATTATTAACATCAATATCAAAACCGTAATTAGTAACTTCTAAATCATGTTTTCTTAATTCTCTTTTAAGATTTTCTGGTTTAAAGTAAGCAGAAATTAATTCATCATTTAAACTTAGCATTAAACTTTGTTGTTTTGAATCATAATAACAATTTTCTAAAGGGATTGTTTTTTCTTCTGCAATACTTGTTAAATACTTATCATCATAGTTGGTCTTTTTTAAATAAAAATAAATCACTGAAAAAATTATTACTAAAATAATAACTAAAATCAAGATAATTTTTATTACTTTTAACAAGCCCTTCAAAAAATTTTTCATCTTTATCCCCTCTATTAAAGTCATTATAAATACAAAAAAAACCTTTTTCAAGGTTTTATTTATTCTCTGGTGGAGCGTAGGGGGGTCGAACCCCTGACCTCCTGCGTGCAAGGCAGGCGCTCTCCCAACTAAGCTAACGCCCCGAGAATTGAATTAAATGGTGGGCCTGAATGGAATTGAACCAGCGACCTCACCCTTATCAGGGGTGCGCTCTAACCAACTGAGCTACAGGCCCATTTCTCAACGCTTATATATCTTATCATAGCAATTTCCCTATTGCAAGCCTTTTTTATTAAAAACCAGTTGATTTTTCCAAGGAAAATATTAATATAAAATCATGATAAGATATTATGTAATTTTTGAAGGAAGAGTCCAAAATGTCGGTTTTAGATATACTCTTTATCGTGAAGCAATTAAATTAAATATCACAGGTTGGGCCAAAAATAGACTTGATGGTACTGTTGAAGCACAGTTTCAAGGGAAAAAAAGTGACATTCTTTTTTTGATTAATAATTTACAAAAGAAGTCACAATTTATTTTAATTAACGACTATTTTATGAAAGAAATTGATATCATTCCCCAAGAGTCTTCATTTAGCATCAAATAAAAATGACTTATTAATTTAAGTCATTTTTTACTTCTTTACTAAAGATATCTCCATAGTTTGGAGCACATACTTCTAATTGGGAATCAAATAATAGTGTTCCATCAATTTGAATTTTAAATCTCACCAAATCCTCTTCATCAATAGCGCTGAAGTGATAATCGCTACTAACTAAATATAGTGTGTCTTGATATTGAGTATACTTGCCAGTAACTAAATTAACTACTGAACAACTATTTAAATATAATTCAAAGGTTCCATTTTCATTCAAGGTTAGCGTAGGAGCTTGCCCTGCTAGATAAGATTCATCTTTATAGGTACCACAAATCGTCTTTTTATATGATGCTTTTTCATCTTGTTTTACATTAACTACCACTTCTTTACTAGTTACATTATCAAATTGATCCGTTGCACTAACTATGATTTTATAACTTCCGATTTTATAAGCATCAATACTGCCTTGATAATGTAAAGAAGCACTGACATCACCATCAGTTGCATCATAGGCAGTTGCCACATCTTTTAAAATAAACAAACCACCATATAAAATATCAATTGAATCTTCAATAGTAATCACTGGTCCATCATAATCTCTAACTTTTATTGTATACGATCTCTCAATACTTTTTCGCCCTTGAGAAATATTATAGACAATTGTATATACTCCAGCTTTAGTTACATCTAAATCTGAAGAAACAATTGTAAATACAAGACCAACCTCTTCGACATCTTTTAAAAATGTTAATGGATCTTCAGTGCTGTTTATCTCAATTATCTCTACGACTTGAGAAACAATTGGATCAAAATTTTTAGATGAACACCCTACAAGTACTAATAATATTGATAATGCTACAAATATTTTTTTACGCATTTAATCAACCTCCATATATATGTGCAAAATAATCACATTTATATTATAATACTTTTATACCAATAATAAAAGTGAGGATAATATTATGAAAAAAATAATACCTGCTGTTGTTGTTACTGCCGCTGCTGTTGCTGCTGCTATAACTTACATAAAAAAGAAATTAGACAAACAAAACAAAGTTAATTTTATTGAGGTTGAAGTTCAACCTAAAAACCCTTACAAGAAAGCGATGGAAAAAGTTAGCAGTACTGCTGAAAGCATCGTTTCTGTCAGTAAAGAAATATTAATTGAAACGGTTGACACTGTTGGAGATATAGTGGAAACATTTATTGAAAATCCAGCTGACCTTAGTGGAATTGTAGAAGAAGTTAAAGAAGGCATTGAAGAAATTCAAGAAATCATTTCTGATACTAAAAATCCAAATGATGAAAAAACTTCAGAAGAGGTCAACGATTATTTCAAAGAGGAAGATGAAGTTGAAGATGATGTAAAAGAAGAAAGCGAAGGTGTTGTAGAACAAGCTCTTCTTATTAATTCTATTGTTGCTGATATTATCAACGAAGAAGAAAAATTTATTAATGAATCGATTTCCCAGGAAATAGAAAAATTAATTGATGAAGTTATAGAAGTTGAAGAACCAGTTTTAGAAGAATCAACGGAAGAAATTGTGGTTGAAACCAATGACGAAGAAGATATTTCGGTTGAACAAGAAATGGAAGAAATTGCTTTACAAGTTCAACAAGAACATATTGAAGAACTTCTAACTGCTACCATGGAAGAAACTCCACTAGCACCAATTGATTTACCACAAGACGATAATGAAACTATCTTAAAGATAGTTGACGAGCAAGTTGGTGAAATTAATTTAATTAATGATATTATCGAAAGTTTAGAAGAAGATGATTCTGTCGAAGTAGCAATTGAAGATTTAGAAGAAATTGTTGAAACGGCAATTCATGAAGAACCAATAGAAATTGATGATTCACTTATGACTGAAGAACAGTTTTTGGATAAATGTATCATTTCATACCCTGGCATTAAAGATAGTAAAATTAGATTAATCATTAAACAGGTTGGGGTTATGTTAGATACAGTTGATGTTTCTAAGGCCTTAAACTTACAACATTTTGCAACATTTGACTCAGTTAAAGATAAAGATAGATATGCTAGTATTGCTGCTATTGAAGGACTCCATGTTGCTCATAGTGATAAAGATAATGAGTTAATTATTCTAAATACTCTAGATACTAATAGAATATCTTTATGCAAATCTATCTTACAATTAGCTCAAGATTTAACTGAGTATAATGGCTCATATAAAGGCTGGACAGTAGTATCATAAAATAAACCTAAAGCCCTGAAAAAGGGCTTTTTTAATGAAAAAAAGTCCTATCTTTAGGACTTGTTTACTTTCTGGTGCATCGGATGGGACTTGAACCCACACAGCTGTTGCTATACGCCCCTCAAACGTACGCGTCTTCCATTCCGCCACCGATGCTTATTACCTTTATATGATACCGTTATTCCATATTTTTTTGATATTCTTTATACCCTACTTCCACCAAATACAAACCATTAGCTGATGCATTATAACTGCAAGCTGTTTTATCCTTTTTATCTAACATTTTTTGTATTTCAGAAATTGAAACACTGCCTAATCCGGCTTCAATTAATGTTTGAGTTATCATTCTAACCATATACCTTAGAAAACCATTACCATAATAAGAAATCGTAATTAAATCATCTTTTTTTGTTATCTCAATTTTATAAATCGTTCTTATTTGATTTTCATTTTCACATAATTTAGTAGCATTAAAAGAGGTAAAATCTAAAGTTCCAATAAACACTTCACTAGCTCGTTTCATTAAATCTATATCTAACTTTTCTTTGATATAACAGCTATAATTTGCCATACAAGGGTTATATTCCCCATTGTTGATTAAATAGTTATAACGCTTATATTTAGCGTCAAAACGGCTATGAAAGTCTTCTGTTACTTCCTCAACACTTCTAATATAAACATCATCTGGCAACTGTGAGTTAATTGCTTTTTGAAAATTGCTAATCTCTTTATCAGTTTCAAAATGAAAGACTTGTCCTAGAGCATGAACTTTAGCATCAGTTCTGCCACTGGCAACAATAACTACTTCATGATTAACAATTCTAGAAATAGCTTTTTCGATAGTTTCCTGAATGGTTAAATCATCTGCTTGTTTTTGCCAACCAGCAAATCTGTTGCCATCATAAGAAACTACACACTTATATCTCATCTTATAATACCCTCAATAAAATTAACCCAACCAATAATCCTGAGGTACTAACTAAAGTAATAAAATCGAAAAAAGTAAACTTCAGTTGTTTATATCTTACTCTTTTAGCTCCAACAACATATCCTCTAGCTTCCATTGCATCTGCCAAATCATCTGCTTTTTGAAAAGAAGAAACAAACAAAGGTACAATTAAAGACAGTATCGCTTGTATTTTTTCTTTGAAAGACCCACTTTCCATATCTACTCCTCGAGAAGCTTGAGCCTTTAAAATTCTTTGAGCTTCCTCTAATAAAGTTGGAATAAACCTTAAAGCTAAAGAAATCATCATCGCAATATCGTGAGTTGGAACATTTAATTTTGCTAGTGGTGAAAGCAAATCTTCTAACCCCATCGTTAAATCAAGTGGTTTAGTTGTTGCTGTTAGCATTGTTGTAATAATAATCATTAATAATAATCTTAAAACAATGTAAACAGTTTGAATAACTGCTCCACTATACAGGTTAAATGAACCGATAGTTAACCAAACATCACCAGTTTTAATTAAAAATACATTTATAACAAGCAAAAATACCAACATAAATAATGATGGTTTAAAACTCTTCCAAACAAATGAAAATGATAATTTGCTTGAAATTAAAGAAATAAGCAAGAAAACGCCTATAATACCATATCCTACAAATCCTGTCGGAATAAATATCGCAATTAGCAAAATCATCATCGCAATAATTTTAGTTCTTGGGTCTAATTTATGAACAAAAGAGTTTAAAGGAATATATTTACCTAATGTTATATTATTCATCTTCTACCTCTTTTCTTAACAATTTCACTAACAAGTTTATCAATAGTTAGAACATCACTATCAAAAGTTACTCCTTTTTCTTCACACATCTTTTTAAAAGCTATTATTATCGGAGGATCAATTGAAGCTTTTTCCATATATTGATCGTTTTTGAAAAATTGTTTTTTATCGGTATGCATAATTACTTTACCTTTTTCTAAAACAACGACCTCATCACAATACTCCAATACGTGTTCCATATTATGAGTAACAATTAAAATGGTAATGCCTTTTTCTTTATTTAGCATTTTGAAAAGTTCCATCATTGATTTAGCTCCTTGTGGATCTAAACCAGCAGTTGGCTCATCTAAAACCAGTATTGAAGGAGACATGGCTAAAATACCAGCAATTGCAACCCTTCTTTTTTGGCCACCTGATAATTCTAGTGGTGATTTGACAAAATCTTTAGGATCAATTCCTACAGTTATTAAAGCTCTTGTGGCAATCATTTCAGCTTCTTTTTCTTCAACACCAAAGTTTTTAGGCCCAAAAGCAACATCTTTAATTAAGGTTTCTTCAAACAATTGATATTCTGCAAATTGGAAAACTAATCCCACTTGCTTTCTTAATTCTTTAATATTTTTAGGTTTTTCATCAGCCTTAATCGTAAAATCATTAACTGTTAAAAATCCTTTAGATGGAAGCAGTAAGCCATTTAGATGTTGAACAAGTGTAGTTTTTCCAGAACCAGTTGCCCCAATAATGGCGGTTATTTTACCAATATTTATATCTAAAGAAACATCTTCTAAAGCCTGAAACTCAAAGACAGAATTAGGACTATAAATATGATCTACTTTTTCAAAATGTATTGACATACTTCTTTAGCCATCCTTTCTAAATCTAAGGTATTAGAGACTTTTACACCTTTAGTTCTTAAACTGTTTCTTAATTTATAGACAAAAGGAATATCTAACTTCATATTAACCATAACTTTTTCATTATTAAACACCTTTTCAGGTGTTCCAGCCATAGCTAGTTTTCCATTATCTAACACCAAAACATTGTCGCTTTGAGCAACTTCTTCAATATCGTGAGTAATTGAAATCACTGTAATTTGATTTTCATCATGGATTTCTTTTATTAAGCGATTAATTTCTCTTTTTCCTGTTGGATCTAACATGCTAGTAGCTTCATCAAAAACAATAATGTTTAAATCCATTGCTAAAACNGANGCAATGGCAACTCTTTGTTTTTGGCCACCAGATAATTTAGTAGGTTCACTTTCTAAAAACTCTGTCATATTCACTTTGCTAGCAAAGCTTTCAATAATCGGATCCATTTTTTCTCTTTCAATACAATGATTTTCCAAACCAAAAGC
>JGI24710J26742_10001405_pt1 | contig 22070 bp, 22 predicted proteins | sample BioPla2DNA2_FD_26742 | JGI IMG/M metagenome (IMG submission 26742) | reverse complement strand
AAATTAAAAGTATGAGGATTTCACATTGACCTTCAAAGCAAGTAAACCAATAAAATAACAGGATGAAGAGATCATTGCCAACTTTTACTTGACACAAACCGAAATTATCTAAGTATACTCAATTAGATTGAATTATGATATAATTATGTTGTCGAAAAGTCTAATGCCAATAATTTTTAAGTACTGTTATGGGAGGTTGGTTTATTAAAGTATTATTTTCCATATAAAATAAAGTTACCCTGTGTATAAAATCGAACCAGCTTATTTTTCCTTATTCTTCAGCAATATTATTCTATTCCGTCAAGCAATATCCCCGTTTAACTATCCGATAATTCATCTATCATATTCAAAAAAGGTAAGAAAATTTTTCTTTGAATCGTGGCGTTATAACAGAATGTAAAGCCGATAAACATTACCTGTTGCTCGGCTACAAATAAATTTTATGAAAGGAAGATGTTTGATGAAAAAGCTTACCAGTTTTATCATAAGTGCTATCATTTTTGTTGTTTTTTTAGCACCGCAGCTACCGGTTTATGCGGCTAACTATAACTATGGAGAAGCACTTCAGAAAGCAATTATGTTCTATGAGTTCCAAATGTCCGGTGAATTGCCCGATAACATTCGCAACAACTGGCGTGGTGACTCATGTCTCGGCGATGGAAGTGATGTGGGTCTTGACCTTACAGGAGGTTGGTTTGATGCCGGAGACCACGTTAAATTCAACCTTCCCATGGCTTACACGACTTCCATGCTTGCATGGGCGGTTTATGAGTACAAGGATGCTCTCGTAAAAAGCGGGCAACTTACTTATTTGATGGATCAAATTAAATGGGCATCGGATTACTTTATTAAATGTCATCCGGAAAAAAACGTATACTATTACCAGGTGGGAGACGGTGACGGAGACCATAGGTGGTGGGTACCTGCCGAATGTATAGATCTTCAGGCCCCAAGGCCGGCTTTTAAGGTAGACATGTCAAACCCGGGTTCTACCGTTGTTGCCGGTACTGCTGCAGCACTTGCAGCAACAGCTGTTGTATTCAAGGATTCTAACCCGTCCTATGCCGCCGAATGCCTGCAGCACGCAAAAGACCTCTTCGATTTTGCCGAGGCAACCATGAGTGACAAAGGATATACTGCAGCACAGAACTTCTATACTTCCCATAGCGGTTGGTATGATGAGCTCACCTGGGCAGGTGTCTGGATTTACCTTGCCGGCGGCGGCCAAACTTATCTTGACAAGGCCGAGCAGTATGTAAATGAATGGGAGCTTGAGTCTCATTCACCTTACATTGCCTATTCATGGGGACACTGCTGGGATGATGTCCATTATGGTGCGACCCTCTTGCTGGCAAAAATTACAAATGATACTTTTTATAAAGAAACCATTGAAAGACATTTTGATTATTGGACAGTTGGCTTTAACGGCAATAGAATCCCATACACTCCCAAGGGTTTAGCCCATCTGACAGATTGGGGTGTGTTAAGGCATGCTACAACTACAGCCTTCTTAGCATGTGTATATTCCGATTGGGAAGGATGTTCCAGTGATAAAGCAAGTATCTATATGGATTTTGCAAAAAGCCAGACAGATTACGCATTGGGAAGTGCCGGCAGGAGCTACGTGTGCGGCTTCGGTACTAATCCCCCAAAGAGTCCTCATCACAGAACCGCTCACAGTTCATGGTGTGACACAATGGAGGAGCCTACAGAACATAGACATATTCTTTATGGTGCGTTGGTTGGTGGACCGGATTCCAGTGATGGGTATACTGATGATGTTGCAAACTATGTAAACAATGAGGTTGCCTGCGATTATAACGCCGGTTTTGTCGGAGTTCTCGCAAAGATGTATGACCTCTATGGAGGTAACCCCATACCTAATTTCATGGCTATAGAAGAAATAACAAACGAAGAAATCTATGTTGGAGCAACAGCAAGCCTTGGAAGCAGTTTGGCTATTAAATCCTTCATTTATAATAAATCGGGATGGCCGGCAAGGATGTGCGACAAGCTTTCCTTCAGATACTATATGGATCTATCGGAATATGTGTCTGCAGGATATAACCCTGCTGATATAAGCACCAATATAGTTTATAGTGCTGCCGATACAGCTACAATTTCAAAACCTCAAGTTTACGATGCTTCAAAAAATATCTACTATATAGAAGTAGATTTAACTGGCACAAAAATATACCCTGGAAGCAACATGGATCATCAAAAAGAAGTTCAGTTCAATATACAGCCTCCTGGCGGTGCACCGTGGGATAATGCCAACGACTTTTCATATCAGGGAATTATGGATGACAGTGAGATTGTTCCTAAAATTCCCGTATATGATAACGGAGTATTGATATTTGGAGAAGAACCGGACGGTAGTGTTCCCGTTACGCCTCCTCCCCATACTTCAACACCCACTCCTACTAAGAAAAATACTCCAACACCTACTCCGACGACCAGTTCATCACCGGACGTAACACGCGGAGACATTAATTTAGACGGTGCGGTAGACTCAACAGACCTAACTTTATTAAAGAGGTATGTTCTGAGGAAACTATCAGCATTTCCAAGTGATGACCCAGCTAAAAGTCTTATTGCCGCAGATGCAAACAATGATGGATCAATAGACTCCACCGATATAACAATTGTAAAACGTATTATATTACGTAAGATACAATTATAATCAACAAAAAATTAACTTCATTCTTTCCTTTTTAAAAGCACTAGGGCATTTCTCCCTAGTGCTTAATATTTTTCTTTACCTCTTAATTATTGCATCCTGAAAATCCTGGGAATAGGCAGCTTGTGAACACACTGCTAGTCTCTGGATTTTATAACCGCCAATATCCCTGAAGTTATAGAAATCTGTGCTTTGTCGGCAACAAACTTATTACTCACGCCCCTGCTCGATCCCATTTCAATGGTTTCACCCCTTAAGGGATAATATAAAGCTTTTGTGGTAATACCCTCAACCTTTTCGGTAAGAGGCAGCAGGGTTAAGCTGTACCCCTCTTGAGCCACAACTTCAACGCTATCGGCTGTAAGAAAAATCTCATTATGCTCATTCACAACTCTTCCAATGACGCCACGGTCTAATATCTTCTTTAAGAGAAAAATGTTAGACAGCATGTGATCCAGTCTAGTACCCGTCCCCCCAATAATAACAATATCCCTGCAGCCTCTATCAATAGCTACATCTACTGCAAGCTCCGTGTCGGTCATATTTTTTTCTTTTGGGTATTTAAATATTTCTACTTTTTTTTCGCGATAGTATTGAAGATGTTCGGTATCGATAGAATCAAAATCACCCACAAGGACATCCGGTATAAATCCCATCTTTTTTAGATGTGCGGCACCTCCGTCGGCACAAACAATAAAACCTGCTTTATCAAAGAATTTATCGTAGTATGAATAATCAATAATACTCCCACTGGAAACAACAACAGCATACATAATTTTCACCGTTCCTATTCTCTGTAAGCGTTTTTTCTAAGTTCCTTAATTATCTTTGCAGTATCCTTTGCAGAAAATATTGTAGATCCGGATACAATAACATTTGCCCCGGCTTTTGTGACACTATAAATATTGCCGGTATCTATTCCCCCATCTACCTCTATATCAATATTAAGGCCTTGGGTCTTTATTAAATTCTTAAGTAACTCAATTTTACGGGTAATACCCTCTATATACTTTTGTCCCCCAAAACCCGGATTTACAGACATGATTAAAACCATATCCACATCGTCTAGCACCCACTCAATAGAACTTAGGGGCGTAGCAGGATTCAATGCCACAGCAGCTTTTTTCCCAAGCTGCTTTATTCTTTGAAGGGTACGATGCAAGTGTCGGCATGCCTCTGCGTGAACCGAAATAATATCGGCACCTGCATCAACAAAAGCATCTATGTAGCTATCAGGATTTTCAATCATAAGGTGAACATCAAACATCAGTCCTGTAACTTTTTTTAAAGACTTTACAACCGGAGAACCTATTGTTATATTAGGTACAAAATGTCCATCCATAACATCAATATGTACCAAATCTGCCCCGGCTTTCTCGATTCGCAAAATTTCTTCACCCAGTTTTGAAAAGTCGGCTGAGAGAATGGATGGAGCAATCTTAATCAATACAAAACACTTCCCTTCCAGTTGAATCACAAATTTAACAACTTAAAAAAGCACTTTACCTTCATTTATTTAAACCATATAGCTATGAATACTTCTTACGCTGTTTTTCCTTTAAACTGTTATAAAACTCAATATACCGCTCATATCTTCCAGAAGATATTAACCCTTTTTCAAGAGCAGACTTGACTTCGCACCCCGGTTCACTTATATGACTGCATCCGGCAAATCTACATTTTCCAATATACTCACCGAATTCCGGATAATACTTTTGCAAATCCCCGGGCTCTATATCTGTTATCTCAAAAGAACTAAAGCCCGGCGTATCCACCACAAATCCGCCTGACTTTAGTTCTATCAACTCTGCATGCCTCGTAGTATGCTTTCCCCTGTCAATTTTATCGCTTACATTGCCTGTTTCCATAACATAGGAATCCATAACCCTGTTTAGAATTGTGGACTTTCCAACTCCCGACTGTCCTGCAAACACAGTAGTCTTACCCGTCAGAACCTCTTCAAGCTCATTAAAGCCAACATTCAATACCGCACTCAAAAAAATAGTTTTTATACCTGTACATTTATAGTATTCAACTATGTTATTTTTGTTTTCCTCATCAAGGTCAATCTTGTTTATACAAATTACTCCGCTAACATTTTTTTGCATTACAGTGATTAATAATTTATCCAATAAATAATAGTCCGGCAAAGGTGACCTAACCGAAATAACCAGGGCAACCTGATTTATATTTGCTACTGCCGGTCTTATAAGCTGCAGTTTTCTTGGATAAATTTCTTCAATAAACCCAATCCTTTTTTCTTGATCAATAACTGATATAGAAACATTATCACCAGGTAAAGGAATTTTGGAGTCTTTGCGAAACGTACCTTTTGCCTTGCATTCGTATACTACATCCGCCGCTTTAACGTAATAAAATCCCCCAATACCTTTAATTATCACACCTGATGGCAAACTTTCTACCTCCTTAAAAATTCTCGGTAAATTCCTTATACAGACTGCTATCCAGATAAACACGTACCAGAGTGCTTCCTCCATTAGGAACAGGTATCGGAACCGTTATCGGAAAATCACTCTTTTTTCTGGTATCACTGTATATGGTCTCCGTCCTATTAGTGTCCGATCTTGTAATATTTACTATTACCTTTATTTTTTCTCCGTAATTACCAGGATTCTCAAGATTTATAACACTATTAACATGCTTCTGGTCGGGATTATAATCCTCCAAAAATATTTTTACAGGAGTGCCCTCTTCAACTTCAACACCGGCTACCGGCTCCTGCTTTATTATTTTATCTATGGCGTATGTCTTGTCTTCCGGGTATATATCGCCCAAGGTCAAATTAACTCCAGTCAACAAATCCAGTGCATCATTTTGAGTTTGGCCAATCAAATTAGGAACAAGGCTGGTTACTATTTCCGGCCCAAGGCTCCTATATACCTTGATAACACTACCGGGCTTTACGTCTTCATTAATATCGGGGTCAGTCTTTATTACAAGTCCCTTTATAACAGCATCATTGTACTCATCAATTAAATCCACTTCAAGCCCCAGCTGCTCTAATTCCGTTTGAACCTCCCTGTATTCCCTTCTCCTGTAATCCTTTATCTTTAACAGCAAGGGCCCGTCACTAACTTGAAATACTATTTTAGTATAACCTCCGGGTTTTATTCTTTCCCCCTCCGCTTTATCCTGCTCAATAATAATATCCTTGGGGATCTCATCATGATTCTTTCTGTTTTCCACAACTTCAATTCCATATTCCGAAAGTCTGCCCTTTACCTCATAAAAATTCTGGTTTGTATAGTCCTGTACAATAAAATCCTCAGTCTTATCGAACAAGGAGTAAACCATAGGACCCAAACCCTTTACTGCAAACGCGACAATAATTCCAATAATAATTATTGATGTAACCACCGCCAGAATTGTTGTAGTTCTTTCTTTTTTCCTGCTCACGCTCTTATCACCCGTTTTTTCAGAAATATCCTCCTGGACAGCCAACTTTTCCTTCCCAATCGACGGCATTCTGAGTGTAGGACTGTCCTTGACCGACTCTGTCTTATTAAACCCATTATGCGGTTCTTTTAAAACCTTGTTCAAATCATCCAACAGTTCAGTAGCAGATTGGTATCTCATGCTCTGATCCTTTTGAATGGCATGCATAACAATACTGTTTACACCCTTTGGTATCCCCGCATTAATACTAACGGGTTCCGCGGGCTCATCCTGAATATGTTTTAATGCAACAGCAACAGGAGACTCTCCGTCAAAAGGAAGCTGTCCTGTTAATAGCTCGTACAATACTATTCCCAATGAATACAGATCCGATTTTTCATCGGTAAATCCACCCCTTGCCTGTTCCGGTGAAAAATAATGCACTGAACCTATGGTAGTTCCGGCCATGGTTATGGTCGATGAACTGACAGCCCTTGCTATTCCAAAATCCGCCACCTTCACAATTCCATCTTGGGTAAAAAGAATATTATGGGGCTTAATATCCCTGTGAACAATATGATTTTTATGTGCATGCTCAATTGCCAGGGATATCTGAATTATAATATTTACCGCTTCCTTCCAATCGAGAGGACCCTTTTGCTCCACATAATCCTTTAAAGTTATTCCGTTCACATATTCCATTACGATATAATGTATGTCATCCTCTTGTCCCACATCATATATGGATACAATGTTGGAATGGGAAAGACTAGCTGCAGCCTGGGCTTCTATACGAAACCTCTTTAAAAATTCCTCGTCGTTTATAAATTCAGGTCTTAAAATCTTAATAGCAACAAACCTGTTCAACAGTCTACATTTAGCCTTATATACAAGGGCCATGCCGCCCCCACCGATTTTCTCAATCAATTCGTATCTGTTACCTAATATTTGACCTACCATATCAGCACCTCTGCATCTTATAGCATTAACAATTTACATTTAACTCCCATGTTTTGTTATACTTTTAACTGTTTTTAATAATAATAACAGTAATATTGTCTTCTCCACCCTTTTCATTTGCACAATGTACCAGTTCATTGCATGCTGTCTCAGGGTCTTCGCTTTTTAATATTATATCCAAAATTTCGTCTTCTCTTAACATATTAGTTAGTCCATCAGTACACAAAACAAAGATATCCTCATCCTTCACTTCCACGGTAAGAGTATCCACCAAAATCTCCTGATCACACCCTAAAGCCCTTGTAATAACATTCTTTTTTGGGTGGTTTTCAGCTTCTTCCCGTGTCAATGAACCGTTTTTTATCAATTCCTCAATAAAGGAGTGATCTGTTGTTACTTTTTCAATTACACCATCTCTAATCAAATATACTCTGCTATCTCCTACATGACCAATATACATTTTGTTGTTCAGCATTACAACAGTAATAAAGGTGGTACCCATACCAAAATTCGATTGCGACTCTGAAGCCTTGGTAAATATTGCTGTGTTTGCTTCTTCCATTAACTTTTTAATACCGGATAAAACACTTTCTTCATGAGAGAATACTTCAGGATGTGTTAATATGTACTGTTCTGCAAACTCAACAGCCATACCGCTTGCAACTTCTCCGGAACTGTGTCCGCCCATTCCATCGGCAACAATAAAGGCATCAGGCACATTCGAATGTCCTGTTATTAATCTGTAACTGTCTTCATTAAGTTCTCTAACTTTTCCTCTATCGCTTTTTGCGGCAAATCTCACCATACCACTCCCCAGGTCAGCTAATATAATGCTTTAATCAACAACTATATGTTACAAATATATGTTAAGAAAAAACCATTTTACATTCATTTTATTTATTATAACATTTATAAACGCTTCTCGTCCACAAGACCTCTTCGAAGCTGTCCGCATGCAGCATTTATATCACTTCCCAGCTCCCGCCTTACCGTAGTTTCAACACCGTGCTTTTCTAAAACTTCTTTGAACCTCGCTGTTTTTTCTTTCGTGCTTCTTTTAAAATCTGTACCGGAAACGGTGTTCACCGGTATAAGATTGACATGGCACAACATGCCTTTTAAACGCCCAGCCAGCTCTAATGCATTATCTTTCGAGTCATTTACACCATCAATCAAAGCATATTCAAAAGTTATTCTTCGATTAGTGGTCTCAGTATATATCTTACATGCTTCAATTAATTTGTCAATAGAATACCTTTTATTTACAGGCATAATTTTATCTCTAGTATTATTATTTGGGGCATGAAGGGAAATGGATAATGTAACCGGTAAGTTTTCCTTTGACAGCCGAAGAATTTGGGGGACAAGACCGCATGTTGAAACCGAAATATGCCTTGCTCCGATATTCAGGCCATCCTCATTATTAGCAAGCCTTAAGAACTTCACAACATTATCATAATTGTCTAAAGGCTCTCCTATACCCATTATTACTACATTACCTATTCTTTGCTTCACATCCATCTGAATAGATATAATCTGATCCAACATCTCTCCCGGGGCAAGATTTCTCATAAACCCGGCACCGGTTGAGGCACAAAACCTGCAGCCCATCCTGCAACCCACCTGTGAAGATATACATGCACTATAACCGTGCTGATACTTCATCAGAACACTTTCAATTACACTTCCGTCCATAAGCCTGAAAAGGTACTTTGTGGTATCATCAATACTTGAAGCAAGTTTTTTAACAATTTCGAGCCTGTTTATATATGTCCTCTCCTTGAGTCGATTTCTAAGCTCTTTTGAAAGATTTGACATTTCATCAATGTCCTTAATCCCCTTGTTTGTCCATTGAAAAATCTGCTTTCCATGGAACTTTTTATGCCCCATCTTCAGAACCAAATCTTCAAGCTCATCTATCGTCATACTGAGAAGATCCAATTTATCTTCCATTAAACTAACTCCCTCTTATCATTCTGGCAATAAAAAATCCGTCAACACCGTCAATATTCGGATACAACTGTAAATATCCTTTATTAAGACCCTCTTTTTTCAGTGTTTGCGGAATCAACCCGGATAAATCCTCCAAATAGAAATCCCCGTTTTCTTTAATAAATCTTTCTACCCTCTCTTCATTCTCTTCCGGTTCAATGGTACAGGTGCTGTAAACAAGCACTCCACCCTTTTTCACATATTTAGAGGCCACAGATAGAATTCTCTCCTGAAGAGCTGCTATCTCTTTTTTATCTCCTGAACTTCTTGACCATTTGATATCCGGCTTCCTTCTTATTATACCCAACCCGGTACACGGAACATCCACCAGAACCCTGTCAATCTTTCCAACAAGTCCTCTGTCCAAGGTTGTAGCATCAAAAACCTCTGTTTTGATTATATCCATTCCCAACCTGTTTTTCGCCTCATCAATCAGCTTTATTTTATGCTCATGGACATCTCTGGATATCAATGTACCCTCATTTTTCATAAGCTGTGCTATATGGGTTGATTTCCCTCCCGGTGCACTGCAAACATCCAGAACGGTTTCACCCGGTTTTGGGTCTAACACTTTTGATACCAACATGGAACTCTCGTCCTGCACCTGAAAATAACCCTTTCTAAAGGCTTCCATCTTTTGTACCGCGACAGGGTTCTTTATTATTATAGCATCCTTTAAATATTTGCCATCCTCTACTTCAAAGCCTTCCCCGGCCAATAGCTCTACAAGATTTTCTTTTGAGATTTTTAATGTGTTTGTCCTTACAGTAAAAAGAGGTACTTTGTTATTGGCCAATAAAAGTCCTTCTGTAAACTCCTCCCTAAAACGTTCAAGCCATTCTTCCACCATCCATTGGGGATGAGAATACCTTACCGACAGATAAGCCAAAAGTTCCCTGTCTTTGTCAGGATACGGCAGGTTATCCCTGCTCCTTGCAATGTTTCTTAAAACGGCATTGACATACCGGCTACTGGCCATATGCCCGTACTTTTTGGCAAGCCTGACACTTTCGTTGCATGCAGCCGACACCGGTATCCTGTCGGTAAAAAGCAACTGATAAATGCCCATCCTCAAAATGTTCAATATCCAGGGTGAAAGCTTTTTAATTTTTACTGAAGAATACCTCTCAATAAAATAATCAATGGTAAGCTTTCGGTTCAACGTACCGTAAACAATATCAGTGATAAAGCTCCGGTCTATGTCCCGAAGCTCTCGATCATTTAAATATTTATTCAGCGATATATTGGAGTATGCTCCCTTGTCATTTATATCGCACAGTATTTTTAATGCTGTTTCCCTTGGTTTATCCACCGTCATAGCCATTATCTTCTTCTTCTCAAAAGTAAAAGCAGCCTCAGAAGGTTTGCCACAGCAACAGCCGCGGAAGCAACATAGGTCATAGCCGCAGCTCTTAGCACCTTCTTTGCCGGGTCAATTTCATTGTAATTCAATATGCCCGTATCCTCAAGGGTGCGAATAGCCCTTCTGCTGGCATTCAATTCCACCGGCAATGTAATTATATAAAATGCAACCGCCAACGCAAACAATATAATCCCTGCATTAACAAGAAAAGAAAAGCTAAAAGCCAATCCCAATATGGCAAGAGGAAATCCAAGGGATGACCCAATCCGTGCCACAGGTACCAAAGTGCTCCTTAAAACCAAGGGACCATAGCCTTCACTGTGCTGAATGGCATGCCCGGTTTCATGGGCGGCAACCCCTAGGGCTGCAATGGAATTACTGCCGTAAACCGACTGGGAAAGTCTCACAACCCTTGTCCTCGGATCGTAGTGATCCGTAAGGTCTCCGGCAACCCCCTCGACCATTACACCATGAAGCCCGCTTCTGTCAAGAATTGCCCTTGCAACGTCAGCACCGGTCATTCCGCTGGTGTTGCGGATACGGCTGTATTTGTTAAAGGCACTCTTTACTTTAAATTGTGCATACAAAGAAAATATAAGTGCTGGAATAACAAAAATCAAATAATAAACATCAAAGTACATATACAAAACCTCCTTAATCGGCTATTTTATTAAGTATAATATCATCAAGCCTCTTTTTAAATTCATTAATATCTACAACAGTATTATAACACGGTCCGTTGGGTCTGTCATTAATTATACCAATAACAGGTATATTGCCCACATCAGCAATTCCGCTGGTCAAATCCCTCTCACATGCCACAGCAAGTATAACCTTCGGTTTATGCTTTGATGCAATGTTTCTTGCAGCTGTCCCTCCTGTAACTACATGCACCGGAACACCCCTTTCATTGCAGACCTTAATAATAGCACCAATAGAGCACCTGCCACACATTCTGCAATTCTCTATATTATTTGTTAGTTTATACCCGCATTCGGAATTCTGTAAACAATGGGGCAGCAGTATCAATATATCTTCAGGGGCATATTTTTTGCCCATTTTACCCACCAATAAATTATTAAATTCGACATAGAACTTTCTTATGTTGTCCTTATTGTTCTTTTGTATCCCCTCAAAAAAAATAACCTGGGGAAGAAGGACTTTTAAGCCCGTTCTCGCTATATATAGTGTTAATTTCCCTGCCTCCTTACGTCTATAAACATAAATTATCGCTAGAGATAAAATCAAATAATATAATGTTATTATTATTGTCAGTAAAATCAAAATAAATAGTATGGAGTTATATGTCCTTATTGTTGAGTAATTGTATAGGAACCCAAAGACAACTAAAATTACCAAAAATAAAACAACTATCTTTCCTGTTACGGAAACAAATCTCTTAATAGGATTATCCAAGAACTTCACCTTCGTCCATTCTATGTCCGCAAATAAAATCCCCTATACACATTCTCCTGCATGATTCAAACTGAACCTCTCTTATCTCAACCATTCCCAAACCGCAGGCAACAATTAACCTTTCCCTTTCAACTTTCAGAATGGTTCCGGGTTTGTGGCCGTGCTTTTCATCATTAAATACTGAAGTAGCCCACACCTTCATCATTTTGCCCTTATACTGGGTACACGCACCCGGCCAAGGATTTGTGCCCCTTACAAGGTTATGAACCTCCCTTGAAGATTTTGACCAATCGATACAACCCAAAGCCTTACAAAGCATCGGTGCATATGTAGCTTCCTCCTCTTTTTGAGGAATACGTTCGAGTTCTCCTTTTTCAATCTTGAGCAAAGTGTCTTTTAAAACATCTGCCCCCAATAACGCAAGACGGTCATGCAATTGACCGGCCGTCATATCATCAGGAATCTCTATTTCAGCCTTTAGAAGCATATCTCCCGTGTCCATACCCACATCAGTATACATTGTTGTAATTCCACTGGTCTTCTCCCCGTTGATTATCGCCCATTGAATCGGAGCCGCTCCCCTATACTTCGGAAGAAGAGACCCATGAACATTTATACAACCATAGGGACAAACATCCAAAATAGCCTTTGGTAGAATCTTTCCATAAGCCACCGTAACCATCAGATCCGGTTTTAAATCTTTTATAGTTTTCTCAAATTCCTGGGTCTTTACCTTTTCAGGCTGTAAAACATTAATATTATTTTTAATTGCATACTCCTTCACCGGCGGCATTGACGGCTTCTTTCCCCTGCCTTTGGGTTTATCAGGCTGAGTTATAACCGCCGCAATGTCATACCCTTCTTTTACAAGCATTTCAAGGCTTGGAAGTGCAAACTCCGGAGTCCCCATAAATACTATCCTCAAAGCTGTCACCTCATTTATACAATAAATTCATTATCCTTTTTTCATCTCATTCGTATCAATAAACCTTACTACCTTGTCAGTAAACAATACCCCATCAAGGTGGTCTATTTCATGGCAAAGTGCTACTGCCAGAAGTCCCTGACCCTCTACTGTGATTTTTTCTCCTTTGGGGTCTAAGGCTTCCACCAAAACTTTTGCAGGTCTTTTAACCTCACCGGCAACCCCGGGTACGCTCAGGCATCCTTCCACATCAACCTGTTCCCCATCCTGCTTCACAATAACAGGATTAATCAACTCCAAAAGACCTTCTCCCACATCAATAACCACCACCCTTTTTAAGATACCCACCTGAGGTGCCGCCAAACCCACACCACTAGCAGCATACATAGTTTCTGCCATATCACTTAAAAGGGTTTTAATTCTATCGTCTATTACATCTACTTCCCTTGATTTCTTTCTTAGAACCTCGTCCCCGTCTTCTCTTATAAACCTTATAGCCATTATTATATTCCCCCATGTTCTTTTTTCACTATTCGATTCTAAATCTATTCTACGTATTATAACATATTATAACATATTGACCGGATTTATATCCACACTCAAAGCGACAGAATTTTTCCCGGTGCTCGAATAATAGCTGTCTACCGTATTCGTCAACACAGTTATAAGTTTATTTATTTCTTTGCACTTTATTACTATTCTCCATCTGTATTTGTTCTTAATCTTCGACAAAGGAGCTCTCGAAGGACCTAAAACCTGGGCTCGGACATTCAAGCCTTCTAAGTATTTATTAATTTCACCCTTTACAAAAACCGCTCTGCTTAAAACCATTTTATCATTTAATCCACTCAGTACCAAAGAAGCAAGGTTTGTAAACGGTGGATACTCAAGCTTCCTTCTGATTAGAATTTCCTTTTCGAAGAAGGATTTATAGTCTTGATCACAGGCACAGACAATGCTGTAGTTTTCAGTATTGTATGTCTGAATTATTACCCTTCCCGGAAGTTTCCCTCTACCTGCCCTTCCTGCAACCTGTGTAATCAACTGAAATGTCCGCTCCGTTGCTTTGAAATCCCCTGTATTTAAAATACTGTCTGCAGCAAGTACTCCCACCAGAGTAACCTTTGGAAAATCATGCCCCTTGGCAATCATTTGAGTGCCCACCATAATATTTATATTATCCTCACGAAATCTTCTTAGTATTTTTTCATGAGAATTCTTCCCTGTCGTTGTATCCATATCCATCCTTATGACACTGCAATTTTCAAACTGCTTTTTTACCTCTTCTTCAATCTTTTGCGTTCCCGTGCCAAAATTTCTTATGTGATTGCTTTTACATTTCGGACATACAGCAGGATTTTTAACGGTAAAACCACAGTAGTGACAGATAACCCTTTCTTCATGGGAGTGATAGGTCAAAGAAACATTACAATGAGGACATATTAAAACATAGCCGCAGCTTCTGCACAGTACAAAGGATGCGTATCCCCTCCTGTTTAAAAAAACAATGGTCTGCTGCCCTTTATTAATATTCTCCATAATCTCGGTTTTCAGTCTTTCACTGAATACCGACCGGTTACCATTGTTCATCTCCATCCGCATATCAATAACCTCTACCTTTGGCAGAAGCATATTGTTGGCCCTTTTTGTCATTTCAAGAAGCTCAATTTCTCCGGCTTTAGCCCGATAATAGGTTTCCACCGAAGGAGTAGCCGAGCCGTGTAAAAGTACGGCATTTTCATATAAGCAACGCTGTCTTGCAACATCGGAAGCATGGTATTTGGGCACGATTTCCGATTTATACGAATTTTCATGTTCTTCATCAATTATTATAAGTCCGAGGTTTTCAAAAGGTGCAAATACGGCAGACCTTGCCCCTACCACAACCTTAGTTTTTTCATCCCTTATGAGTCTCCACTGGTCATACCTTTCACCTAGAGAAAGTCTGCTGTGCATTACAGCAACATCATCTCCAAACCTGCCCTTAAACCTTTCCACCATCTGGGGAGTTAGGGATATCTCCGGAACAAGCACAATAGCCTTCTTGCCCATATTTATACAATGGTCTATCAATTGAAGATAGACCTCGGTTTTTCCACTTCCTGTAACACCATGGAGCAATACCTCATTAAAGCTTCCCGAGTCCATCATCCCTGTCACCTGGTCAACAGCACTCCTCTGTTCAAGGGTTAAATCTAAAGGACAGGTTTTTTCATAACTCCTGTCCCCCACAGGATCCCGGGTTACTTCCACATCCATAAAATCAATATATCCGTGCTTTTTAAGGGTTTCCAATCCCCCACGGTAAATGCCGACAAACTTTATTATATCATTGACCGCAATATATTCGTTTTCAAGAAGCATCTCAAGAACTCGTATCCGTTTTATATTTTTAATTTTATTGCTTTCTATGTCATAAATCACTTCGTCTTCAGGTTTTATCAGGTATGCTACCTTTATTTGCTTTTCCCTTACGCGGGCAGTAAACTCTTCTAAAACCTCTATATACCCTTCTTGTGCAAGACTGTCTATATGCTTGGACAAAATCTTTGCTTTAGCCAAGCTCTTAAGTTCCTCTAAATCCATTTCCCCTTCATGCTCACACAAACAGTCTATTATCTTTTTTTTAGTTCCTTTGAGCATACCTTGGCTTTTCTTCAGCTTGATTGTTTTAGTGCTTTTTACGCCTATTCCCGGTGGAATCATGCACTTTATCGCATCGGAATAGGTGCAGATATACCTGTCTTTCATCCACTGTGCCAATTTTATCATGTTATCATTCAGGACAGGCTTTTCATCAAGCACTCTGTCTATCTGTTTAAGCTGTGTCACATCCGCCTTCTCACACGTACCAAGAACATAAGCCTCCACAAGCCTGTTTGACTTACCGAAAGGCACAAGAACCCTAACCCCCGGAACCAATTTACCGATGTGCTCATCGGGGATTATATAGTGGTACTCCCTATCGAATTTCCTTGTTGAGTTTTTTATTGCAACAGAAGCAATGTTTTTCATCCCTACACCTTTTTTATATATTATTCCTTGAACTCTTAATTCTATGGCATTAATATATTATAACAACACCCTTGTCTATAAAGCAAATAAAAACTGTTTCGTTGGTGTTTTAAATAAATGTGAAGAAAAATGTTCCAGAAACTTAAGCTTCACAATGTTTCTTCCACATTTTTCTTCACTTAAGCAATATATACCAACAATATACACCTCTGTTTGTGAAATCCCACTAAAAAAGCCGGATAAATTCATTGGTTTTATCCGACTTTTAATAAGTACTCTTTAATCCTGTAAAAGCATAAGAGTTACCCTGCCCCTTAAGCTTTAATATGTTTTCGGTTTTATCATTTTTGCTTATAAAGAACAAATCCCTCTTCCAGCCTTTAATAGCACTCCTTCACATAATCCGGCATGGAATCGGGATCCCCTTCAATAGAAACATGAAAATCGATATTAAATTTTGCTGAGATGTCTTTCATGCCATCAAACATCTCTTTCAACCCTTCAGGAACATTTTTGACAATATCCACAAGATCATCGATATACATCCCCTTAATATCATAATTCGCAGAAATTATTCCGCAGATAAAACCGAGAAAAGTACAGGAATTGCTGATGTTGACTGGAAATTCAGATAAGTTTATCAATCTAATCCTATGGCTCAATTCGTGCATTAACTGCCTTTTTCCACTTATGAAAACTATGTCACCCGAAGCTGAAGAAAGAAAATTGTTTGCAGAATTCACAAGAGTTCTTGTCTTTCCCACACCTTTTTTACCACATACTACCTTAATCATCAGCATCTATCCCTTCTTTATATTATACTCTATAATTATACGATAATATAAATCACCAATGTTTTCAAGCCTATTTTATTAATATTTTACATACAATTAATAACTTGCTTTTTCTAGAAACAAGCATAATAAAACAGTTTTGCTTTGTTTTGATTTTTATGTCAATACATCTTTGTCTTTTTTAATGCATTTACCAATAGATTACTGACAAATCCTACAAAAAAGCCCATTATACATCCTGAAACGAGAAGTACCGGAAGATAAACCGCCACAGCTAGATCCCTCATGAAAAAAACTGCCACAAGCAATTGTCCAATATTATGAGTTATTGCCCCGGCAATGCTTATTCCTGTTAAACTGAATTTGTTGCGTCCTGTTTTATATAGAATCGACATAATCATGGTACTTAATATCCCTCCGGCAGCACTGAAGAAAAAGAACATCCAGCCTCCACCGCCGAAAAAGGAGGTTAAAACACATCTTACAACAACTACCGTCAAAGCCTCTCTAAATCCGAAATAAACAATAACCACGACAGTTATAATATTGGCAAGTCCAAGCTTTACTCCAGGTACAGGCACAGGTATCTGTATCCATGATTCAATTATCGATAAAACTAATGCCTGCGAAATCAAAAGTCCAAGCAAAACAGTCTTTTTTACACTACTCACTTTCTACCCCAATCTTTTTATGCCTTTTTCTAATATGTTACTATGTCAACGTCTTCCGGCTTACCTTCAATTTTTATCATAATTCTGTTAGGAAGACACACTGCCATATCTCCGGTTTTATAAAGCCACCCGGTATCTACACATACCTTGTCGGGACAGTCAGCTTCCTTAAACCTTATCCGCCCTCTTTCCACAAGTATTGTATTGCTGTAGTCCCCTCTAACTGTAAACTCCCATGACTCATCAACAGCATCTAAATCAATCCTTTTGATCTCTTTGTTGTCCTGGATTATTAATGCCATTTTATGACCGTCATCTTCCCACCCCTTATAAATTGAAACGCCGACAAAAGAAACCGCTATCATTATTATAACAATTAAAATAATAAAAAAGTCACCTTTTTTCAACATATTCAAATTCCTTACTCTCATCTTTAAATTCAAAAACGCTTTTTAATCCGTCAGTTATATATACTTCATCATCTTTCGTAATAAAAACTGCTTCTGCCCCATCAATCCTCTCCATAAGCCTCATGCCTTCTTCAAAGCCTAACACAAAAACTGCCGTTGAAAGAGCATCCGCATCTATTGAAAGGTCTGAAACAATCGTAACACCAACCAGATCCGATTTTGCAGGATAGCCTGTCTTTGGGTCTAAAATATGGTGATACCGAACACCATCCTCCTCAAAAAACCTTTCATATTCCCCCGAACTAACCACAGACCCGTCCTTTATACTGACAATACCAATATATGAACCCTGCGGCCCCTTCGGATTTCGAATACCAATCTTCCACGGGCTATCATCGGGTTTGCCTCCCAATGCGGCAACATTTCCTCCAAGGCTTACAAATGCAGACTCCACTCCGTTTTCTTTATATATCCTTATAGCTTCATCTGCCGCATATCCTTTGGCAATTCCTCCTACATCCACAACCTGTCCGCTTTTTTTAAGCATTGCCCGGTCATTATCCTTCTCTATCAAAACATCTTTATAATTCACCAGCTTCAAAAGCTCATCAATTTCACTTTCCCTTGGCACTCTAGGGTTTTCCGACCATATCCCCCATGCCTTTACAAGAGGTCCTACAGCAACATCAAACGCACCATTACTGACATCCGAAAAGTACCTAGCCTTGTCCAGCACATAAAGAGTGTCGTCCCCAAGCACTACATAACCCTCTCCCGATGCATCGTTTAGAAGGTTTATTTCTCCTCCGGGCTTGTTTATAGTCATCTTCGCCTCAATTTCAGCAATTCTTTCGTTCACCTCCCCACTGATCCTTTCTGCTTCATTGTGGTGTATTCTTTGAATCACCACCGTTCCCATTATATAATCCCTTGACTCAAAAGGAGCAACATCGGAATAAGTGCATGAAGTAAACAAAAAAACAATTATAATGCTCAAAGCAAAAACAAAAAACTTCTTAGTCACAAAATCATCACCACTCACCAAAACTCAATTCCTCTGCATAATAGTCCAATCCCACTGCATAATAGCTCTAATAGCATCAAGCTCAACGTTTTTTAGCATACCATCCAAGCCTTGCAACATATTTAAAGGTGGTCTGCCCGGCAGCCACCTTTAAATACAAATTAATAAGCTTATTTTACACAACCCTAAATATCATCCTCATCATCCGAAAGTTCTTCCTTTTCAGAGGCACAAACTTCCATTTTGGAGACCGATACCTCATAAGCCACTTTTGTAATTACATCGCCGTTTTCAAGCTTTTTCTGGTATTCGCGGCTCTGTATCCTTCCCCATATTTTGATATTATCCCCTATCTCGAGCCCGGACGCATACCTAGCATTTCTACCCCAGCAAATGCAAGGTATATAATCAGATTTGTTGTATGGCCTGTTAACAGCCAATAATATATCTGTAATCTCCCTACCGAAAGGAGTAGTTCTGTATATTGGTCTTTTGCATATAAATCCATTTAAATAAATCTGATTTGGATTTTTTATTTTCCTCTCATCCTCATAAAAGTTAACCTCCCTGGCAAATACCGTGAGAATGAGCTTACTTCCCGCATCATTGTTATAATTATTGTATGAACGGAATTGCCCTTCAATCTCAATAAATTTGCCTATCTCCAGTTTTTCCCTTGAAACTAATCTCTCTGAAACAGTGACGGCAATCCTGTCATAGCTCTCACTTAGTCTTGGTACCTCTAAAGTGAAAGTATAAAACCCTTCACCATAAACCTCATGACTAAATTTTGTTTCTGATACTATTTTACCGGAAATGGTCACCATGTTGTTCTCAATGATGTTTCCGACCATCCGACCCCCACACTCCTCTCTTAGGCTTCTTACGTATATCCAAAAATTTATCTAATGTAATGTTTATTCAACTAAGCTGCCTTTTAGAATTAATTTATTACTACATTAGCCAATTTTGTAGTTATTTCCTGAATGAAACTAATTATTTTATATAAATATACCGTCAATAAAGCTCAACAATATAATCAACTTTCCCAAAGAAAGGAATCCGGTGCGGATGCATGCGTTCTTTCAAAAGAACCTCCTGTTTATCTCTAAATCCATAATAGCATATTCTATTCCTTTTGGCATATCAAGTCTTTGGTTAATTAAAATACCCGTTCTTTATTCTTTGCCCAGCATTTTACGAAACTAATTAATATTATATTATATATTTTTCGACTTGAAAATCCCCGAAAGCACTTTTTCACATAATTATCCTATCAAGAACTATTTACTAATTTCATTCAGGTCTATGCCATTAATTAAGGCAAAAGTAGCAGCCGCTAAAACATCGTTGGGATCAACACCTTCAATGCTGGTTTTTACCTTAAACTCCTGGGGCTCAATAACCATACCATTTTTTGCATGAATTCTCCTTTGTAAGCAACATAAAATATTGTCTTTAGCCACAAGGTCTCCTATGCTTGATGTCGTGATACTGGCTTTCAGATTGAAACCATAGGTTACAATATAATGCTTTATTCCCTGAAAGAACTGGTTCAAATTATTATCATCAGCATTTACTATCGCTATTCCCTTCTCCTTTAGCAATGAAAATGCTTTTCTCATTAATTCCATATGAAGTTGGTTATCATGTCCACTTATTTCATCGGCTTTATCGGTAAAAACAATAATATCAAATCTTAAAAAATCATAAATTTCACTGATAATATCAGTTAAATCGACTTTTAATATAAGTATATCNATATTATTCCTCTCTAGCTCAGCCATATAGCTCTTAGCCTGCTTTGTGTTTAGGCTGGACAAGTTCTTTGATTCAAGAATGCTAACCCTCTTTTGAGAATTGTTTAATATGGAATTAATTATACTTGCTGTTTTTTCCTTGTCATCTTGCCCAATTATACCTGTTATCAGCACCGATTCAACCCCATTTCTTTTGATAACTTAAGTTTATAATGTACTCTTTTTATAAATTTTATGTAGAGGAATTATAACACTTCAGTTTAAAGAAAATTTTTAGTTTATGGAATAATTTTCATGAATCTTCAATCTTTTCTTTTTTGCCTTCCGGTATGGTCAATTTCGTAATTCTCTCTCAATATAAGTTCCGATACGGGAATAAATCCATAGCCTCTGTCTTTTAAAGCAGTTATTATGTCGGGAAGTATTTTTGCAGTATGGGGCGTATCATTGTGAAACAATAAGATTGACCCGTTTTTTACATTTCTCAATATACGGCTCTTTATCTCTTCGGGTTTGATGCCCGGCTTCCAGTCCAAAGAATCCACATCCCATTGAATGGTATAGTGGTTTAATTCCCTCGCAATTTTTATAACACTGTTGTTGTAATCTCCATAGGGTGCTCTGAATAAATCAACCTTCTTTCCTGTTAATTCCTCCAAAACGCTGTCGCATTTCAATATTTCCGTTCTAATCTTCCCATTGTCAATACTCCCCATTCTAAAATGCGAGTAAGAATGGTTTGCAACATCGTGCCCATGCTCGGATATCATTTTTACCGCATCGGGGTTCTTTTCAGCCCACACCCCTATCATAAAAAAAGATGCCTTAACATCATGTTCCTTAAGGGTACTCAGTATCTCCGGTATATCCTCGCTTCCCCAGGCACAATCAAAAGTTAACGCAATCTTTTTCTCAGGGTAATCTACAGAATAAATGGGAAGATCTCTTTTTTGCTGAAAAACAGCCGTAACCTCTCCCTCCGAAAAGTAGACAATCAAAGCAGCCAAAAGCACAATAGCCGCCAGAACGGTGCACTTGAGCAGTGCATTGACTTTAAAAACATAAAACCTCATTTTAACATCTTCCAACTTCTATTAATAGTCCTAAATTATAATATTTCACTTTCAAGACATATATACTTTAAATTGCAGGGACATTAATTAAATGAAGAAGTTTAATTAATATTTTCCTATTCAAATATTATACATTCGTTATTTGTAAAAATTTTAATGCCGTTTAGTGGTCGAAAAAATAGAAAATCAAATCTTCTTTTGTCAGTTAACTAGTTTACAATTATTGTTTAACTTTTAATAATTTGACTTCGTGCTTTTCCAAAGTTTTCTTTATTTCCTCTTGCCCTTCATATAATTGTTTATAACCATCCAGTAATGAATCAAGTTTTGCACCATGCTCATTTTCAATTATAAGTACATCTCTCTTTAATTCTTTAATATCTGAATCCATGCTGTTTAATTTATCTAGTATTAACTTCAACGTATCTTCCATGTCCATCCCTCCCACAAAGTATTATATCATAAATTATAAATAGTATATATTGTTTTCCGTGAAAAGTTTGTGTCAAGTAAAAGTTGGCAATGATCTCTTCATCCTGTTATTTTATTGGTTTACTTGCTTTGAAGGTCAATGTGAAATCCTCATANTNT
>JGI24710J26742_10001399_pt1 | contig 22115 bp, 16 predicted proteins | sample BioPla2DNA2_FD_26742 | JGI IMG/M metagenome (IMG submission 26742) | reverse complement strand
TTCCACATAGTATGTATAGCACAGACACCCCAAATATTATTGGTTTTCAGCATATATACTGATGCAAACACGCCGAATAAAGTCAAGTTTATGATAGCAAGCAGGGTGATTCCATTATTAAAAATATGTAGTAATGCAAATAATATAGAATTGGCCATAATAGCTAAAATAACCGAATTTTTGCTGGCTATTGAAACCATTAAGTAACCTCTTAACAACACCTCTTCACTCATTCCTTGAATAATAAAGCCTAGAAAAAAGGCGATTAGTAGACCAATACCATTGCCTAAAGTGTACCCATTATAGTGTATAGTTCCACTTATCCAAGAAATAAGAACACTTATACTAAATAACCCTAAACCCACAAGAAGACCTATACCATAATCATAAAATGCTCTTTTGGTTGTGAAACCCATTGAATACATACTACGTTTTTCAATGAACCTACAATAAAGAATTGCGATTACTGTAATAATGACTGTGCTAAAAAGCAATGGTAAAGCTAAATCATTATTTGCTTGTTCTATTAAATTTTGCATTGCAACTGGATCGTTAGCCTGAATTTGATTGCTCATAACGGCTCGTACGCCTAGATACATTCCGTAAACAGTAAATGGAATGGCCTGTACAATTGAAATTACAATGTAGATACCCACAAATATCAATAGTTGAATTATAAATGAGGGTTTAAACTTTGCCTTTTGAGCCTCGATAACTATGGGGGGTTTTAGTTTTAATACGGTAAACATACTTTTACCTCCATTTAATTGATTGTTTCATTAATGCCTTAAGGGTTATGGCACAGAGCGTATTCAACCCTGTTCCCTACACAACGCTTTCTTATCATCATATCATAAATATAAAGGAAATTATNGCACTAATTTANAAATAATTATGCTATGCAGACTCAAAAGCACAATCTCTTAGGTATGATTTTATATTGTTTCATGGTAAAATATAATTGTCTTATGAAAATCAAGGCAATTTATATTTTGGAGGTATATTCATGCAGTTTACATTTAGTCACAACAATATTAATGTTATGGATTTGGAAAAAAGTATACGTTTCTACGAAGAAAATCTTGGACTCAAAGAAACACGTAGAAGTGCGCCAGAACACGGAGAGTTTATATTAGTATTCTTAGGAGATGGTGTAACAAATCATCGTTTAGAGTTGACATACCTTCGTGATCGAAAAGAACCATACAACTTAGGAGATAATGAAATCCATTTAGCTTTAGAAGTTGATGACATGCAAGCCGCATACGAGCTTCATAAAAAAAATGATGTCATATGTTATGAAAACAAGGGTATGGGCATTTACTTTATTTGTGATCCTGATGGGTACTGGATTGAGATTATTCCAAAGAAAAAAAGAGAATAAGATTTGAACAAAAATTCGCCCCGTTTTCACGGGGCATTCTAATTTACGATTATATTGGAATATTTATTTGTTTATGCTGATATTAAAGCAGGAGGACCACTTAATATTCCCGATTAAATTTTAACAACATTTGTCGAACTTACAGTTGGGACTGAAAATATCGGGACAGAAAAGTATTACTAAAAGAACAATAATAATTATCCATTCCCAGCCACCAAAGCCAAATAAACCTCTATTATCACAGCCACTCATCTAAATCACCTCACACAGTTTAACTGGTATATCCTATGCGAAAAAAAGTTATTTGGTTACCGTAATATCCTATATATCTGTACACTTTAATGAGTACTCTGTGGTTGCTTTTTTATTAACGCTATGCAAGTCCAAAAATGCGTGCAATTGATGTAATCGCAAAGCACATTACTATTCCGGTAATGGTGGGGAGAAGAAAAGCTACTAATGTCCAACGGATATCCTTAGTTTCCTTTTGTATTGTCCACAAAGTTGTCCCGCAAGGAAAATGCATCAATGTAAAAATCATCACACATAATGCTGTCAGCCAAGTCCATCCATTAGATGTAAGTATTGTGCCTAATTGAGTTAAACTTTCATATTCAAGCATATTACCTGCTGACATATAACTCATCAATATTATAGGAACTACTATTTCATTGGCGGGTAAACCAAGTATGAATGCCATTAGTATGTACCCGTCCATTCCGATAATTTGAGCAAATGGGTTAAGAAAGGCTGCACAATGACTTAGAAGGTTTAACCCGCTTACGTGAATATTTGCCATGATCCAAAGGATAATTCCTGCAGGTACCGCGATCACGACAGCTCTACCCAATACAAAAAGCGTCCTGTCAAATATAGATCTTACTATTATTTTGCCAATTTGGGGCTTTCTATATGGTGGCAACTCTAACGTAAATGATGAAGGAACACCCTTTAGAATTGTCTTTGATAATAATTTTGATATAACAAAAGTCATGTATACCCCAAGAACAACAATACCTGTTACTACAATTGTAGGTAAAATACCTTCTACTGTTCCTTTCATTCCGAAAAAGAAAACAGTTGCTATAGCAATCAATATTGGGAAGCGTCCGTTACAAGGAACAAAGTTGTTTGTAATTATGGCTATGAGCCGCTCTCTTGGTGAATCAATAATTCTGCATCCTATCACACCAGCAGCATTACATCCAAATCCCATACACATTGTTAATGATTGCTTGCCGTGAGTACATGATTTTCTAAAAAAATAATCAAGATTAAATGCCACTCTGGGAAGGTATCCTAAATCCTCGAGCAATGTAAAAAGTGGAAAGAAAATGGCCATTGGTGGAAGCATTACTGACACAACCCATGAAAGTGTACGGAACATACCTAATGCCAGCATGTCATGTAGCCAAGTTGGTGTTTTTATGGACAACAGTAATCTTGAAAACACTTCTTCTAGCCATGAAAAACCCGACGCTAGTATTTCAGATGGATAATTAGCACCAACTATTGTAATCCAAAATATAGTCCCTAATAACATTATCATAATAGGTATACCAAATATCTTTGACATAACTATTTTATCTATGATCCTGTCTTTAGTGTTATATTCACTATTTTCATAGCGAACTGCTTTTTTTGCGATATTCTCGGCATGACTGACTATATTGGATACTATAATGTCACGAAAACTATCTTCATCCATCCCATTTCTTTTTAACCATTCCTTTTCTTTTTGCAAAGTTTCTTTAAGCTGTATATTACCATCTAGGTTAAGAGCCATATTTTCTTTAATATCATTAATAATTGATAGATCTCCTTCAAGTAGTTTTAAGCACACCCATCTAGTATTGTTCTGGTGCAAATCGGCATTTACATATTCCTCAATATTTTTAACCGACTGTTCGATAATGGGATCATAGTTCACCTTTATGGGGTTGGTTTCTACTTCTCCACAAGCAATTTTATAAACACTTTCCATTAACTCATTGAGCCCTTCTTTTTTTCTTGCACTTACCCCCACAACTGGAACACCGAGGCTCTTTGACAGAGAATCCATATCTATTTTTATCCTCTTTTTTTTTGCTTCATCCATCAAATTGACACAAACAACCACAGAGGATGTAAGCTCCAATATTTGTAACACAAGATTTAAATTCCGTTCAAGACAAGTGGCATCAGCTACAACCACAGTTACATCCGGATTTCCAAAGCAAATGAAGTTTCTTGCAATCTGTTCCTCCACAGAGTTAGACATCATAGAATATGTCCCTGGAACATCAACTAACAGGAATTTCTCACCTTTGTATTTAAATCTTCCCTGAGCATTTACAACGGTTTTCCCTGGCCAGTTACCCGTATGCTGATTTAATCCAGTCAGACAATTAAAGACAGTACTTTTCCCCACATTGGGATTCCCAGCAAGCGAGACTAAAAATTCATCCTGGGTTTTAACTACAAAATTATTAAAGTCGCTTACTATATTTTTCCCAGTTGAATTTACTGTTAAGCCCATATAATGACCCCCTCTTATAACTCTATAAGAACGTTAAAAGCATCTTCTTCCCTTAACGCTATTACCGCCCCTCTGATCTGATATGCGGTAGGATCACCTGATGGACTTTTTTGCAGTGCAACAACATTTGTATTTGACACCAGACCCAGATCGAGAAGCCTTCGCCTCTCTTTTCCTTTTGTACTTATCTTTATGACCCTACCTTTTCTACCCATCGGGAGTTGACATAGTGGTATTAAAGTAAAATCCTTCATCTATTACACCTACCTAATTTATTTTGGTGGCAACAAAATCTTTTGCCTAAGACCAATTTATGAACCATAATATTAGTTGGTGACGCATATATTTGTAAAAACACAAAGTTTCTGTGTTTACAAGGAGGATGTTCCATTGGATGAATCTAAGAAATTTCGTACAGTGCGTGGATACCAATTGGTTCAAAAAAACAATCGCAATTTAACAACCGCCATGGAAGATTACCTTGAAATGATATATCGATATACTTTAGAAGTAGGGCTTCTGCGTACGAATACACTGTCGCAACTTCTAAACGTTCATCCATCGTCTACCACTAAAATGGTTCAAAAGCTTAGTCGCTTTGGCTATGTAGATTATGAAAAATATGGTATCATTATTCTTACCGAAAAAGGGAAAAATGCTGGTGAGTTTCTTTATAAAAGGCATAATATTATCGAGAATTTCTTACNATTTATTGGTGGCGGCGAAAATCCACTAATTGAAACAGAATTAATAGAGCATTATATTAGTCCAAAAACCCTTTCAAACATTGAACTGTTTAATGGATTTATATCAGAAAATCCAGATATTGTTGAACGATTTTTTCAATTTAGAAAGATGGCTCAAACATCTTCAAATGAATTAAAATAATAAAATCCAATTGTGTTGTTTGTTAATACCTCACCACATATTTTACAGCTAAATAACATTATCGTTCATCGCAAAAGCCTTTGTTTGGCATTTGGTTCATCACAAAAGCCTTTGTTCCAGGATCTCTTGCACAATCCTTCCAATTATTATACTATTAAGGCATGTATTTCTTTAAAATTCTACTTAAATAATCTGCTCTGGAGGTGTATTATTAATGTTACCTATTCAAAAACATTGGGAGAACCCTTCTGTACTACATGTAAATTGTGAAGAACCACGATCATATTTTATTCCCTTTGAGTCATACAACAACGCTCGTAAAGGTGTTCGTGGCACATCCCGTTATTACCAATCTCTAAATGGGATATGGAACTTCAAATATTATCCAAGTGTATATGAAGTTGAAGGAGATTTTTATGCAGAAGATAATGCTTTAGCTGACTATGATAGCATTCCTGTTCCATCGAGCTGGCAATTACATGGGTATGACATTCCCAACTATACAAACACTGCATATCCATATACTTGTGACCCACCCTATGTACCGAATGAAAACCCAGCGGGCATTTACATTCGTGATTTTCACGTGGATGAAAACATTAATGAAAAGGATATTTATTTGCTTTTCGAAGGTGTTAACTCATGTTTCTATGTTTGGGTTAACGGCGTTGAAGTTGGATATAGCCAAGTAAGCCGTATGACTTCAGAGTTCTTGATTACACCTCATTTAAAGCCGGGTAAAAACCGTATAGCCGTTATGGTACTAAAGTGGTGTGATGGCAGTTACCTTGAAGATCAGGACATGTGGAGGCATTCAGGTATTTTCAGAGATGTCTATCTATTATATAGAGACACCTCTCATGTCAGAGACTTCTTTGTAAAAACCGCAATTGACGATGACTTTGCAAAGGCTGAAGTTCAATGTGATATTGATTTTAAAGTTCAAAATGCTACGTCAACAAATGCATTTTCTCTCAGGGCGGTAGCAAAAGACATCCATGGTACCACCATATTTGATAAAACTATGAGCCTTTCTAAAAATGATTGCTTTAATTTTACAGTTGAAAACCCTGATCTTTGGAGTGCAGAAACCCCTAATTTGTATGAATTAATCCTTTATTACAACAACGAAGTAATTGTGCAAAAGTTTGGATTTATTAAAACAGAAATTATTAATTCTGTAATACATATTAATGGAAAACCAATAAAATTTAAGGGCGTTAACAGGCACGATTCTCATCCTGAACTAGGACACGCCATTCCTGTTGATCATATGATAAACGATCTTTTAATAATGAAAAGGCACAATATAAACGCTATAAGAACAGCGCATTATCCGAACGATCCAAGATTTTTAGAGTATTGTAATGAATTGGGCTTCTACGTAATAGATGAAGCCGATCTGGAGTCACATGGTGCAGAGCAAGCAGGAGATTTCAGCATGTTTTCAAAGGATCCTACTTTTACCGAAGCTTTTCTAGATAGAATGCAGCGTATGGTAGAACGGGACAAGAACCATCCTTGCATTGTTATGTGGTCTCTCGGTAATGAATCGGGGTTTGGTCCTAATCACAGAAAAATGGCGGAATGGACAAAAAACCGTGACAATAGCCGCCTTATTCATTATGAGGGAGCTTTCAATGCAGGTGTTTTAAAAGAAGACTCAAACAATTCTATTCTTGATGTTTACAGTAACATGTATGCAAGTGTAGATTGGCTTGAAAATGTATTCCCTAAATTAAAGGATGAAAAGAGACCTCACGTACTTTGCGAATACTCGCATGCTATGGGCAATGGTCCTGGGGATTTACAAGATTATTGGGACATTATTTATAAATACCCACGCCTTTCAGGAGGTTTTGTCTGGGAATGGACTGATCATGCAATAAAAACCAAAAACGCAGATGGAATTGAGTATTACGCTTATGGTGGCGATTTTGGTGATGAACCCAATGACGGTAATTTCTGCACCGACGGACTTGTTTACCCCGACAGAACTGTACATACCGGTCTTTTAGAGCTTAAAAATGTTATATCTCCAGTACGAACAAAGGCTGTGAATCTTCAAGAAGGCAAATTTAAAATCACAAATCTTTATGATTTCACCGACTTATCTCATTTATGTTTGAACTGGTATCTTGAGAAAAACGGTGTGGTTGTTGATTTTGGTATTATTGATGAGCTTTCGATCGCTCCACAAAAATCTAAAACAGTAACAATTCCATATGAATACCCGGAAGATGCAGATGGTAGTTACTATGTCCGAGTGTCCTACACTTTGCTGGTAGATACAGTTTGGGCTGCAAAAGGACATGAAGTGGCTTTCTCACAATTCGAACTTCCAATAAAGCCTTTGAAAAATATCATAGTTGAGGCACCAAACTTTATAAGCATATCAAAGGATCAAAAAAATGTATTAATCACAGGACGTGACTTCGAATATGAATTCAGCTTAATTTATGGGTATTTTACGAAATTGCAAAATGCAGGTCTGAATTTGTTGTGTGAGAAACCTTCGTTCACAGTGTGGCGTGCACCAACTGATAATGACAGGAACGAGAAAAACGATTGGCTCCGTCATGGCTATGATCGTCTCAAGACTCATACATATGAAGCTAGTATAATTAGTCAAAATGAAAATTCAATTATACTTCAAAGCAAATACTCACTTGGTTTTTATTCTCGAAAACCCGTTATAAAAGGTATTGCAACCTGGACAATATGGGGCAGTGGAGATATATTCTTAGAAACACAAGTGGACGTGCGAGAAGGCTTACCTACCCTTCCAAGGTTTGGATTAAAGCTGGTAATGCCTCAAGGCAATGAACATGTTGAGTTCTTTGGTTATGGACCACATGAAAGCTATGTTGATAAACATAGAAGCACATATAAAGGAAGGTTTGAAACCACAGTTTCAAATATGCATGAAGACTATTTGTATCCTCAGGAAAATGGCAGCCACTATAAGACAGAATGGGCATGTGTTACAAACTCATTTGGCATGGGACTTTTATTTATTGGCATGGATGATTTTTCATTCAATGCATCACATTACACGCCTGAAAACCTGACAGATGCAAAACACCCTTATGAGCTTGAAAAGAAACCTGAAACAATTATACATTTAGATTATAAAATGAGTGGATTGGGTTCTAACAGCTGTGGTCCAAAGCTTATAGACAAATATAGACTAAATGAAAATAAAATCAATTTTAAACTGCGTATAAAACCTATTTCAAAACACGATAGTATCATTGATGATATTATTCGCGAAACAATAAAATAGGAATGAAGCATTAATTCCATAAATAAGCTACTTTAATTATAGTTAAACAGTAGCTTGATATGCTTAAATTCGTAGTTATATAATTTATACAGATGCACAAAGTGCTTTAGTGCATGCAGCGTCCGGAAGCTGACATCCTTTATGAAAGGAGTGGTCTGAATGAAGATTGTAATTGAGGTGGCTGTCCTTTAGCAGCCAAGGGGTGTGTGGTTTTATCTACACACCCTTCTTTCCTTTCCCGCTTTGGTCTCTTTTTTCTGAGCGATTTCTTATCTCAGCACAAACCCAGATAAACAAAGGAAATATAATCTGAAATGGTATTGCATAGAACTGATATATGTTCTGAAACCAATCTACCATCTCTTCAATATTGTCATAGAGTATCAATGAAAAATATGCCATGATAAGACCAGTTTGAATGACAATAAACTTGTAATGATTCAGATTAAATACTGCTGCTATTCCTTTGCATGCAACAAATAGACATATACTTGATTTAATAAAACTTGTCAACACATATGAAATTGCAATTGTACCTTCCATTCTCTGTATGAAATCACCTACTTTGATGAAACTAAAAGACGCATAGGACGGGAAGTAGTAATCTTCTATCATATTTCCAAGGACAAATATATTCACCAATGTTAATGTAATAAGAACAATACCTGCAGCCAATACTCCTTTCATATAAACTTTTACTGCTGATTCTCGCTTTTTTAAAGTATAAAAGACTCCTAATAATATAACAGATTCAGCAAAGGGAAAAGAAAACGAAGAAAAGCCCACATCAGCTACCTTAGAAAAACCATTACCCAAGATTGGTTTTATATTATTAAAATCCATCGTGCTTATGGAAAGTATCTCCATTAAGAGAAAAAGAATTATTACCACTGGCAAACAAAAAGTCGCTATCCTAGCTATTACTTCAATACCTGAACGTGCAGCTGCAATATTAATAGTAATAAAACAAAGTGTTATAACAATTAACGGTGTTTCCGGAAATGATTCCACATGTACAAATTCACAAAAATTTCTTAATACCAACGCCCCAANATGAAATGAATACCATGAAAAAATTATTATAAGTATTCTACCAAATACTTTTCCATAAAGTAGAATAGTTATTTCAAAAATATCTCTCCCATGGAATATACTTTGAATTCTAGCGTAGATTAGCGCGAATGGAATAAAAAAAACAACTCCTAAAATTCCTGCTAACCATGCATCATTCTTAGCTCTCACTCCAATCCCAACTAGGATTGAACTACCTAACAAAAATAAAATCAACAGGCATGTTGCTTCCTTGTCAGTAATTCTTTCTCTGATCATTTTTACCTACTTTGCTATAGCTATTTTCGATGTTAAATAATTGGGTTACACTGTACAATCCATCAAGGGTATGCATAAAAGTAAGTCGTCACATATTGTACAGCAACTTTATATAAAGTTTACATCGCAAAAGCCTTTAATATATAATTAATTACTATTTTGATTGCTTCTGCAGGACTAGGTATATTAATCCTCAAACTTATTAAAATAGCCATTGTAAATGAAATTATACCTAATACTAAATTAACGTAGAATTCTTTTTGTTTATTTTCTTTATACAAAGGAACAAATTCATATATACTCAGTAATGCATAACCTAAGATTACAAAAACCAACATAATATCCTACCTACAATTTACTTACCTCTCCAGAGTTAAGTATTCTCACCTTAACAGAAATATCTACATTTATGTTCCTAAACTCCACTTCACCAAGATTTTCTATTTGCCTGAATTTTTTAGGATGATTCTCATAAAGTTTTTGAGTGAAGCCAAAAATATCAGTGCCATAGTGTTTTGCTTTGTCAATAACTCCTTCCATACTCTCCACTAACTGTATTTCGCTTAACTTCTCTATATCTTTTATAATATCTATATCACTAAAATCAATATCCCGCTCTACCTCATTTATAGCTGCCTGTGTGTCAACTAAAACGTTAACTGTCATAACATCATTATCAATCCTCGTTTTTATCCTTGTAGTGTTATCCAAAATCTCAAGTGTAATATTACGATCATTGTATTTTGTTACTATTACGCCGCTTTCTATATCGTTTTTTAAGAACAGCATTGTTTTTGTTTCACTTCCATCTATAAAAGCAGTAAGTTTGTTATCCTTGAAAATGGCTGTTCCATTAATAAATGTAGCTTTTTTATCATCCATAGGTAATAAAGATATTGTGGGGATGGTAACAGATTTTTTGTTCGTCTTTAATTCTTTACTGACTGAAAAAGTCGAGGCCTGTTGAAACTCCGATAGTACTTTACTGTTTTTGAGACTTCGGTTAATAGTTTCAGCTACTACATTTTCCATGAACAAATCAGCATTTAAAATATCTTTTGCTTTACACTCCCTAGATATAACAATAAAAACATCACTTCTTGTTTCAGCATCCTCTACAAAAAAACCGAGCACCCTAGATAAATCCTCACTGGCTATGTCTTCACATACAATCACAACCCGAATATGAGCCCAATAGGCTCTTTTACCCGTTATAGAATTAAATCTTCTTACTGCATCTAATAATGTGTCGCCTTCGATGGACATCACTTCAGAAGATACGTTCACATCTGCATTTCCTTTAACATGTATCAACTCTACAGTAAGCATATAATTATTCGATTCGCCCTTGTCTATTGCAGCTCCGACAACAATGTTTAACTGGTTGACTTCTTTGTAATTCCAACATGAAGTCAAAGTGAAAATCATACTAATTAGAAGTAACACAGTAATAGATTTCTTTATTGTCATCATCTTCACCTATTATGTCTTGAAGTTTGTCTTATCTGGTTTCTTGCGCCAATTATCTTTGGTCTTAGCGTCATTGACCACCAAGGAGCACGTATCCAAGAATCCTGACCATCGTGTTCTTCTAATCTTGTCAGACCCATCATGTATGGAACTCCAAAAGAGCGTATTGACAATAAATGTAATAAAATCAGAATAACTCCTATGAGATAACCATATATCCCTAAAAACGAAGCGGCAATAATCAAAACAAGTCTTAATATTACTACACTTTCAATCATGGTTGGATGCATGAATGTTGTAATACCACTAATTGCTGTAACGATAATTACAGGGGAACTTACAAGGTGTGCATCAACAGCTGCCTGACCGAGTACTAATGTTCCGACAATATTAACAGCCTGACCAATAGCAGTGGGCATTCTTGTACCCGCTTCCCGTAAAATATCAAATATTAACATCATAATTATTAATGATAAAGAAGTCGGTAGTGGCACTCCCTCAAGAGAGGCTGAAATTGAAATTAGAAGCTGAGTTGGAATCATTTCCTGGTGATATGTCACTATTGCAAGATAAACAGCAGGAATACTTATAGTAGCTATTGCCGAAGCTGCTCGTAGAAATCGATTGAAGCTTCCAAAAAGAAAATGATTATAGTAGTCCTCATTTATTTGTATGCTCTCAACCAAAATGTGTGGCACAGTTAATACAAATGGGCTGCCATCCACAATTATGGCTACTCTACCCTCAAGCATCTTTGCTACTACCACATCAGGCCTTTCACTACTACCAACAGTAGGAAATGGTGATAATGGTTCATCTTGAATTAATTCCTGGACATATCCAGAATCTAAAATACCATCTATATCAATTCTATTAAGCCTTTGCTCTAATTCTGTTAAGATACTATCTAGAGCAATTCCTTCTATATACGTTATACAAATGGCAGTATGTGTCTGCTTTCCAAGCTCCATGAGTTTAAATTTTAAATTTGGATTTTTTATTTTACGCCTTATTAACGAAACATTTTTTATGATACTCTCTGTAAAGCCTTCGCGTGGGCCACGTACAACCTTCCCTGATTCAGGCTCGCTGATGGGTCTACTCTCCCATCCCCTTGAGGAAATTATTAGTGCCACATCACACCCATCCAGAAGCAAAACAGTATCACCATAGCAAACTGCTTTAATCATCTCATTAAGGCGAGTTGACTGTCTTACATCGTTTACAGGCAAAACCTTATTCTGCACCTCATCAACTAAATTTACAGATGACTTCGGACGCTGAAAAACTTGATTTTGCAGGGGTTCAATAACTCGCCTGTTAATGTGCTCAATATCTGTCATTCCTTCAATAATAATAATGCAGCATTTGATCTTGTCTGAATATTGGTTCTGAAATTTTCTAAAAATAACTGTATCATCATTTGAAAAACTACTTTGAAATATTGTAATGTTTCTATTCAAAGATTTAGTAAGTTTACCGCTGTTATTAGTATTCTTTTCATCTTTGGTTTTTCCTTCAAAGCTTTTAGCTTTTTTAAATATGTGTTTCTTTGTATTTTTTTCCACAATTATCACCATTAATATTTTTTCCAAAGATTACGTAAATATGCAAATGGTGATCACGTAGGAAACAAAAAAGGTGAATTAAGAAAATTCACCTTTTTATTTGTGTATTTTTGCTATTAAATATTTAAGATCCACTGTAACAATATGTAGTGGTTATGTATATACATGAACACTATATAATACTATAGCAGTTGAACCCCCGCCTCTTCACATTTTGTCAGTGTCGCTTCATCCCATACCGATGCTTGTACCTCTCCAATATGTGCCTTTTCAAGGAAAAACATGCACAATCTCGATTGACCTATACCACCACCCACTGTGTAAGGTAGTTTCCCATCTAACAAATCTCTATGAAAATCATAATTTTTGCGTTCCAAGCAATTTGCTTTAAGTAGTTGTTCGCAAAGGGATTTTTCATCCACTCTTATTCCCATAGAAGACAATTCAATAGCTTTATTCAATAGAGGGTACCAAAATATAATGTCACCATTCAAATGCCAATCATCATAGTCTGGAGCTCTTCCGCCATGTGGTTTTCCTGATTTTAACACATCACCAATCTCCATAATAAAAACAGCCTTCTTCTCTTTAGCAATCTCATATTCACGCTGCTCGGGATTCAAATCCGGATATAGGTCTTCAAGTTCCTGTGATGTTATAAAGAAAATTTCGTCAGGTAGTTTCCGTGAAGTGTGGGGATACCTATCACATATAAAATCCTCTGCACTTTTGAAAACTTCAAAAATACTGCTTACAAATGCTTTAAGATACTCTTTATTTCTATCTGATTTTTCAATAACCTTTTCCCAATCCCATTGGTCAACATATATTGAATGAAAATTATCCATCTGATCATCTCTTCTTATTGCATTCATATCAGTATAAAGCCCTTGACCAATTTCAAAACCATATTTTTTAAGAGCCATTCTCTTCCACTTAGCAAGAGAATGAACTATTTCGACATCTGCATTAATACATTTAATGTCAAATGAAACTGGTCTTTCTATGCCATCAAGGTTGTCGTTCAAGCCCGATTCATATCTAACAAATAGAGGTGCCGAAACCCTTATAAGATTGAGCTTCTTAGCAAGCTCATCCTCGAAAAAATCTTTTAATAGCTTAATGGCTTTTTCAGTTTCGATAACTGATAATGGCGATTTATAATCTTTTGGAATTATTACATGTTCTGCATTCCGTGACATTTTTGTATCCTCCATGTTTCGTATATCTTAATGTAGGTAATTTTATGCTTAATTATAATACTTTAGTATATATTACCTAAGGTTAAATACTTAGTCAAAACATTTTTACAATATGTAACCATTTGGGATAAACGCTCACACTCCAGTCAATTCGCTTTTACGACCCCTCTTACTTAACACAGCATATTGAACCGTGGAACCAAATATTTAACATAGCAAGATACCTACTTGATTAACATTGACATTAACGATATTTTGGTGATATTATACATATAAGTTCATATTATTCATAAATGCTTCACATTCTATTGAAATTCTATCACACACCTGTCATTGGACATAGTTCCACCCGCCTTCCTTACCATTTTTTTAATTGTTGCGGGTTTATGACATGATTTATATACTAATCTACTATACGTCCCGAATATATCGGGATTATTTATAAAATAAGGAGGCAAAAGGTGCATGGCTAAGTATGTTATCAATACCTTAAACAAAAAAAGTAAAATAAGCAAAGAGATTTATGGTCATTTTTCAGAACACCTTGGGAGGTGCATTTATGAGGGACTATATGTTGGTGATGACTCCCCTATTCCAAATACAAATGGAATGAGGAATGATGTAGTCGAGGCTTTAAAAAATATTAAAATCCCGGTCCTGCGCTGGCCTGGTGGGTGTTTTGCAGATGAATATCATTGGATGGATGGAATTGGTCCAAAAGAAAAAAGAAAAAGAATGATTAATACTCACTGGGGTGGAGTTGTTGAAGATAACAGCTTTGGGACAGATGAGTTTATGGAGCTATGCAGGCAACTTGAATGCGAACCATACGTTAACGGAAACCTTGGCAGTGGCTCTGTTCAAGAAATGCAAGACTGGGTGGAGTATATGACTTTTGATGGTGTATCTCCAATGGCTGAATTAAGAGAGAAAAACGGTAGGAAAGAACCTTATAGACTGAAATATTTTGGCATAGGTAATGAAAACTGGGGATGCGGCGGCAACATGAGGGCTGAATTTTATGCCGACATGTACAGAAGATACCAAACTTATGTCAGAAGTTTTGGAGAAAATAAAATTTACAAAATTGCATGCGGTCCCAACAGTGGTGATTATAACTGGACCGAAACACTTGTGAAGCTTGCGGGTAGATTTATGGATGCCCTAACCCTCCATTATTATACCGTTACAGGTCCCACTTGGGATGCTAAGGGAAGTGCCACTAAGTTCACAGAAGATGAATGGTACACAACACTTTTCAAAACTCTAAGGATGGATGAACTGGTTACAAGACATAGCGAAATAATTAAAAGATATGCTCCTGACAACAATATAGGTTTAATTGTAGATGAATGGGGAACTTGGCATGATGTAGAGCCTGGAACAAATCCGGGATTCTTATATCAACAGAACACTATGCGAGATGCCCTTGTTGCCGGAATAAACCTGAACATATTTAACAAACACAGCGATACAGTTGTTATGGCAAATATTGCACAAACGGTGAATGTTCTTCAAGCAGTTGTTTTAACAGAAGGCGAAAAAATGCTTCTTACACCGACATATCATGTGTTTGAAATGTATAAAGAGCACCAGGATGCACAATTACTTGACAGCTATATAGAAACCCAAATGATAGGTACAGGCAAAAACTCAGTTCCAAACCTTCATGAATCGGTATCAATTAATTCTGAGGGAAAAATACATATTACCCTATGTAACCTTTCTATTAATGAAAGTTACAAAATAGAAACCGAAATCGTGGGTAAAAAAGCCAATAACATCAAGGCTCGCATATTAACAGGCCAAATGGAAGAACATAACACATTTGATGCACCAGAAATGGTTAAGCCGAAAGACTTCGCAAATATATCGCTTACTCAAGAGGGTCTAACATTAGAAATCCCTCCAGTAAGTGTAATTGGTATCACTTTGGAGTAATCCTTTACCATTAAATGTATACGGATATCTATCTTCATTGTGGAATGATATAGCATTATAATGTAATTCTGCCCTTGTCATGAATGTAGAAAAACTATGGAGTAAACCAATGGATAGCAATTGTAGAACTTGCATGTTTAGCAAAATAGAAAAAGAACAACTGCAAAAAAATATTGAGGAATATATTGATTGCCTTTCACCGGAAGAAAGAACCGGTGAAAGGCTTTATAAAGAGCGATTAGAATTATGTTTAGAATGCTCAAACTTTTTTAACGGTCTTTGTAGAATATGTGGATGTTTTGTATCTGCTCGCGCTGCAAAAATAAGATCCTATTGTCCCGGCATACCGAAAAGATGGTAACTAAATCTTTTCTTAAATAACACAGGCTGATATCCCCATAGTTAAAACTAGGAGCTTTACGCCTAATTATGATAATGTCCGCACATATGACATATGGTGACCAATTAAGTAACTTAACTATCGCTTTGATGTGTACTAAGCGTAGTACTGAGTACTTATAATCCAAGTCTTAGCGTATAAAGTTTGTCTTTATAGCTTTTTCGGGTTCTGGTATGATTATTCCTTTCTCCTTCCCTGCCTCTATACATTTAAGCAACCAAGCCATATTATTTCCAAGAGTTCGCATGATTTGCATACCTTCCTCATCTTTCATTACTTCCTCTGGAGTATTTCCATGAACTTGATTCCAATAATATGATGAAACAACGGGCATACCACTTATTGTGAAATATTTGTTTATTTGATCAAAAGCAGAAGCAGCACCACCCCTACGGCAGCTAACAACTGCAGCTCCAACCTTCCCTCTGAACAATCTGCCTCTTCGGTAAAAAACTCTATGTAAAAAAGAAGCTAACTGACCTGAAGCAGCTGCAAAATGAACAGGTGACCCAAAGACATAACCATCTGTCTCATGCAGCTTACTCAATAAAACATTTACCTGATCATCAATAAAGCATCTACCCGTTTCATCACATTTGCCGCAAGCAATGCATGCAGATATAGGTTTTACACCCAATTGCATTATCTCGGTTTCAATCCCATTTCCTTGTAATGCTTTTTCAACCTCTTTCAAAGCTGTATACGTACATCCTTTCGCATGTGGACTACCATTTACCAAAATAACTTTCAAATTAAAAGCCCCTTTCTTAATAAATTAGGATAATGTTTATGTGTATACACATTTACTGTCCATCCTTAATATTATTTTCAATCTTAATTATATATGAAAACCATATTCTATTGTAGAATATTAATAACTAAATTATTTTTAAATCAAGGAGGCATTTAAAATGTTCAAGGATAAGGTAGCTGTAGTTACTGGTGGAGCTCTTGGGATAGGGAAAAGTGTTACACAAGAATTTGCTAAAGCAGGAGCTAAGGTTGCGTTTATAGACATGAACCGCACAGCAGGAGAAGATACAAAAAACAGTATAATAGAAAATGGCGGTGAAGCTCTGTTTTTCTTTGGAAATATAGCTAAGGAACAAACACTTAAGGATTTTGCTAATAAAGTCATTGAACATTATGGACATATTGATTATCTAATAAACAATGCCATGATAAGTAATAAAGGAATATTGTCAGGTTGTGGGTATGAAGATTTCAATGAAGTACTTCATGTTGGAATCACTGCTCCTTACATGCTTACAAAACTATTTCTGCCATATTTTAATAAAGATGCAGCTATAGTGAACATTTCTTCAACCCGTGCATTTCAATCTCAAAGTGATACAGAAAGTTACACTGCTGCCAAAGGTGGCATAACGGCTCTTACTCATGCATTAGCAGTAAGTCTTGCAGGTAGAGTTCGTGTAAACTCCATTGCGCCTGGCTGGATTGACACAGGAAGCACTTATGATAGGGATTATATACCTGTGCATTCTAATTCTGATAAAAAACAACATCCGTCGGGACGCGTTGGGCATCCAATGGATATTGTAAGGGCCATATTCTTTCTATGCGATGAAAAAAACAGTTTTATTAATGGTCAGAATATCTCGGTAGATGGTGGAATGAGTAAGCTCATGATTTACACCGAAGATCATGGATGGCATTATGAATAAGGGTTTGTTAAAAAAGAACTACACATAATTATGCCCCGGTAAAATACTAAACAAGATACTAATATATTATGAAACGACTAAGGATAAAAATAAACAAAAATTTGTTGAATTTTGGCACATTCTATTGTATCTTTGATATCAACAACTAGTGCCAGGAGGTAATAATTCAGTGAAAAAACAATTGTTATCAATTCTATTAATTACAATAGTTTTTGCATTATTTGCGCAAATGCCTGCATATGCACTTGATACAACAACAGTAACAATTGACGGTAAAACTAATTTTACCGTAAGCCTGAAATCAAATTCATTAGTTTTTAGCAATCAATTCACAGATTCTGAATATGAGAGTATCAAAATTACTATACATAACTCTCAAACAGAAGTGTTTTCAAAAAATTATGATATAGATATGATTGACGGAGCAATCATTAACTTAACGGGGTTTGCTGATAATTCGTACAGGATTCAGTTTATTTATTTTCCTACCGGTACAGCCGAAGTTATTGAGGCAATGATGATTTTTGATTCGGTAGAGTCTTCTGCTATCCTGGCAAACGAGGAACTATATCAGATAAGCTCCTATGAAAGTGATGATGTTTTTGGATATAGTATGGAAAAGCTATTGGCCTGGGCAAATGCTATAAGGTCAAATTTAAAAATTAAGGACTATAACGGGGACGGTAAACCCGATAAGTATAGTCCTTTCAGGTATTCCTCATATGACGAAGCTTATGCAGATGCTTATTACAGTGTCTTTAATCTGCTTAGCAGTGGGGATGGCTTATTAAAATATGTTAATCTTCCCATAGATATTATGATAACCGATGGAGAGGGAAGCTTTAATTTTAGTGATTCATATATTGCTAGCATGAAACGTATAGAAAACTTACGAACTGACGAATATGTACTTGATTACTATAAAAATAAGGGGATACTAATTGCTCCAATGTATGCTGATGTAGTCAAACAGGCTCAGATTATTACTGATGGAATATCCGACGATTATGAGAAAGCAAGAGCCATACAGCAGTGGGTTAACCGCAATATTATGTATGATTGGGGGGCGCATTATTCTGGAACATCCCCGAAGTATTTGTCAGCTCCCGATGTATTAAAAGGCAGGCTGACAATATGTGAAGGATTTACTAACTTAACAGTGGCGCTTTTACAAGCTGTAGATATCCCAGCTAAAAAGGTTACCGGTACTGGTAATGGAATTCCCCATGCCTGGACCGAAGCCTTTGTTGATAACAGATGGGTCTTCATTGATTCAACATGGGGTGATTTTGATCTGTCACCATCTCTGTATTCAGCATCGCATCATATAAGCGGTATTGAATATGAGATTGCTAAGGACAAAGAATTATGGGATGGCACATTGTACTTTTATGACATAAACAAAGGCGAAGTTCTAAAAGAAGTAAAAAATTTCCCCTTGAACGAATTTGTAACATCAACTTATGGTTTCCATATTAATGAATTGTATATAGATACTGCATGCACAAAGCCGTTTACTCTCAATACATTCAGAGTCGATTCAATGAACCGTGCTATATTTGTTAATAGGCCTAAAGATTGTACCGTGGCATATAATATCCAGCTGGATAACGAGTATAAGTCACTGGTCTCATATATTATAGATACCCAGGGCGATGACATAATCAGTTATGTGACTGTACCTTATGGCTCTAAAATAACACCTCCGAAACCGCCTGTTAAGGACGGATACACTTTCATTGGCTGGTATGACAGCATTTATCTTGATGAGGCAAAGCTATGGGATTTTGAAAAAGATATCGTAACTGAGGATATGACGTTTTTAGCTTGCTTTGTAAAAGAATCGGCAACATACACTGTCACTTTTAACTCGAATGGTGGCACGGCGGTAAAAAGCCTAAAAGCAAAAGCTGCAAAAACCATTACAAAACCAGCTAATCCTACAAAAAAAGGTTACCAGTTTATAGGTTGGTATAAAGATAGTCAATGCACGAAACCTTGGAACTTTACGACTGATATAGTAGCATCAGACACTACTCTTTACGCTGGATGGATTGATGCTGATGCAATAGCTGCAATACCCACATCCTCTAGAATCTATGTCGACGGAAGATTGATAGAATTCGAAGCATATACAATAAACGGCAACAACTACTTTAAGCTTCGTGACCTAGCCACAGCTGTGAGGGGTTCGGAGAAAAACTTTGAGGTTACTTGGGACGGTGCTAAAAATGCTATTAACCTGATCTCTCACCATGACTATACTTCTGTTGNTGGAGAATTAGCCAAGGGTGATAATAAAGCGAAAGCAGCAATGGTATGCTCTTCAACCATTTATAAAGACGGAGATTTAATAAACCTATCAGCGTACACCATCAACGGCAATAACTACTTTAAACTCAGAGATATCACACAAGCCTTTAACATCGGCGTTACCTGGGAGAGAAGTACAAATTCGGTGATCATAGATACATCCAAAGATTATGTACCATAATAAGCTGATGACAGCTCCACATTATAAAGGGATTTCGAGACTGCACAAATATACACATTAGCAGTTATGTAGTAGACAACTCTGGGAACTTAAAATCTCCTAAATCGCAGCGTAATCCTCTANCAAACAATGGGTCTGTTTCATATTCTTCCATTACGAAATTAATGTCAGACCAGTAGGGCATAAAACCGAATTCAATCCGTTTAACATTGGTAAATGGCAGATATCTGACTAAATCAAAGAAACTAATATCTTTCTTTGAGAAGACCCCAATAAGTTTAAGAATCTCTCCTTCTTGCTCTGCGATAACCATTGTATTAATCTCCGGAAGTTCGTAAATACAATCCTTGAGGTATCCAAAGTATATATGAAAAATATTTATGTTGGCAGTATTTAAACAATCAAGTTTTTGCGAAAAATTTACACGGTTGTAAACATAGTTCCACACCTTGGGATCGTCGTAGCATAGTTTATTTGGCGTAGCCTTGTTATTTATTTTACATTCACAAACCGGTAGCTTTTCATATATACGATTGAAGCCAAACCTTGGATAAAAATCGACTACACTGTCATTTGCTGCTAAATACATTGGAACATTATCGTATTTGTTAACAATATGCTCTATTAACACCCGAGATAACCCTCTGCCCCTGTATTCTTCCTTTGTGGCAACAGCTCCAAAGGATAAAGCAGAATATTGCTTTTGATTAAATAGTATTTGTGTCTTAAAAACACAGATATTTGATACTATCTCGTTATTTTCAATAATAGAATAGCTCTCATAATTCTCATCCCAGAGATTTAAATCATACCAAAATTGAAAGTCTAAGAAAATATTCTTTAACAGATTATTAAGCATAAATTGATATTCTTTGTCGTTTCCATTGCAGAAAGATATTTTCATAATTTCACCTCATCTTATTAAAAGATTTTGCAAACACTTTTTGTTATATGTAAACTNTATGTCTACTCCACCAATCTTGCCCCCCAGAAGTCTTTTAAGTGTTCTGGAGCACAAATAAAACACTCATTTCAAAGTTAAGCTTTTTGTTACTCCTAATTTTACTATATCCTTCGTTTTAAGCCAATATAATGATTTTTTATAATCATTCTAAATCATTTTTAGCTTTAAATACTAAATTGCTTATGTTGAAACAATACTTTAGTGGTAAAGAATAATTGTAAAAGACTAAAAACTTATTTATCCCATCACCTAAAGATGGGGAGTACGTAATAGGTAATAAAAAAGCAACTCAAGATTGAGTTACTTGTAATCACTCCAACTATGGGAGTACGTAACAGGTAATAAAAAAAGCAACTCCTGCATAGGTTATTTANGGAATGTTTTACCTAATCTGTAATTGGTCTGCTGGTGGTTTCAGCCAGGCTGACAAAAAATCACTCTCTAAAAATAGGAGTTTGCATTCATGAAAGTAGCCATTTTAACTATGTTTGCGGAGCTTGATACAACATATTCTCTTGTAAGCGTAGTGGCAGAAGAACTAAAAATGTTACTTGATGCCGGTATACAAACAAAACTGCTGGTTTGTGAACAGTAACCGGAGTAGATTGATCCGTCCAAGAAACACCATTACTGGAGGTTATGACAGTGCCTGAATTCCCAACAGCTACAAAAAGATTGTTTCCGAAAGTTACAGCATTCAAACCGACTACCGAGGCTGTCTCAGCGGTCTGCCGCATCCAGGTAACCCCATCAATAGAGATTAGTATGTCCTCTGATGTCAGCACTGCTACTATAGTATTATTGCCTGCTGCCATGCCACGAACACCAGCACTGGATGCGCGAAGTGTCCAAATGATTCCCTCGGTTGAAGTGACAATAGTTCCGTTAAATCCTGCGGTAATATAGATACCGTTGCCACCTGCCGCTGTTAAAAGAGTTCTGTCTGTATTCCCTTCTCTTTCTGTCCATGTTATCCCGTCGGCAGA
>JGI24710J26742_10001396_pt1 | contig 22201 bp, 11 predicted proteins | sample BioPla2DNA2_FD_26742 | JGI IMG/M metagenome (IMG submission 26742) | reverse complement strand
TGAATAGCTTAGGTATTAAACCGCAGATAAATGCCATGACAAGATACCCGATAATGAACCCGCCGGTCGGCCCGGAGATAACATTAGGTCCGCTTTTCATCCCTCCGAAAACCGGAAGCCCCGCCACACCCAGCAGAATGTAAACGGCTACGGAAAACATTCCGTCGACAGATCCTAAAACGGAACCGGCAATCATCACCCCGAGGGTGGCTAAACTGATAGGCACAGGTGTTATGGGGAGCGGAAGGGATATTATCGCACAAACACTTATAATCGCAGAAAACATCGCTATTCTGCTGATTCTTGATATATCTGTTTTTCTATTCATTTTTTGTAATTTTCTTCTCCGTTAGCAGTATAAATAATAACATCAAAATAGATGCGACGGTAACAGTTTTTCCAAGGTTCATTCCTTTGGGAAGATATCTGAGCTCAAGGGTTGAGTTTTCTGAAAACGGCATCTCAACAGCCGCAAAATTGCCAAATGCCGGAACAAGTTTTGACCCCTTTTCTCCCTCGCAAATAAGCCAGTCCTCATAAAACGGCATTGACAGCACCAGATAGCCACCTTTAGCATCCCCCGATAGAATTATCTTACCTTTATTTACCTCTGTTTTATTCGGGACATTCTTTGATATTTTATTGAAGCAATCTTCCATGAGTTTTAAGTCCAATCCCCAAAACTCGAAGTCATAACCGCTTATTTCCACGGTTATATCTTCATTCAAAATACCCAGCGGTGCCGTCCCCCTTTCGGAGTAAAAACCTGCAGTTCCGAAAGTTTTTCCGTTCACCTTAATACTGCTGCCTTCCGTTTTCGAAATAAAATCAACATAACATACGGTATCATGTTTTTTGTCTATCTCGAACGTTTCGCCTGCCCGTCTGTATTCCAGCTTCTCAAATAAATTGATTTTATATCCCAAGATTGCGGAATATATTTCATTAACCGCTTCAAAAGAATTGTCTTTTGTCTCAAATGATATATCTTCGGTAAAAAAGGCAAAGGGTAATGCAAAGGGATTTTTATACATTTCATTTTCTGCCGATTCGCCGAGAAAATCATAAACCGTATCCGTTTTATACTTCCCGTCGGTGATCAAATACTTAATTCCTATAAGCGAATTGGAGGCGGGATTTGAAAAGGTCGGGTTTTTATAGATACCCGAAAAACCCAACTCCTTCAATATTTTCTCGGATGGAGTATCGACTACACTGCTGAAATGATTAAGCCCGTTATATCCAAGCAACATGGGGTCGTTGAGGGAAAAAAAGCTGTCCTTTTCAATTCTGAAAAACCCCTCTTCATCGATTTCATTTATCAGGTTCTCTATATTTGAAATATAACTCTCGATATCATGCTTGTCACGCAGCTCAAACTGTTTCAGTGTATAAGCGCCGTTTGCCGAAAGTTCAAACACAACGGCAGCAACGAGCATCGCAGACATTATCCTGCTCCTTCTCCGCCTTCGGCCGAATAACAGGATAGCCGACAGAACCACACCTGCCCCAAACGTGACCAGCAACTTTTTAAAGCTTAAAATTCCCGCCTGCGTTGCAAGCACTGCTGTGAATAAAATCAGGAAAGTTAAAATCCCTTTAAAGAGTCTGCTTTTTCTCGGCGCATTTTTTATTCCCTTGGCTGCTATTATCAACAGAAACGCACAAAACAAAAAGCTGTATCTGAACGGAAACCAGACAGGATCCCTGAATATATGCCAAAACCTGTTGAGCGTCGTAAAGAAGAAACTCAGAATAAAAATTACAACAACCAAAGCCGAGAAGGTCTTTTCTCTTTTTCCGATTTTCTTCGAGGAAAAGTATAAAACCGCCCCCAACAAAGCAAATGTGCCGCAATAGATTATCGGCGCTCCCGTTTCGAGCTGGTCGTGTGAAAAAGCGAATAGTACAAACTGTCTTCCGAAGTTTTTTAGCGGAAAAGTCAGTAAAGGACCGGGACTGCTTGAAAACCCCTTGCTTCCCAGTGTTTGAAATACCATAGGCAGTGTAAAAACAGCCGTCATTCCCGCCGCCACGACACCGCCTAATCCGAAACGGAAGAAATTTTTAATCGTCGATTTGAAAGGAATCCTCATTTCTCCGAAGGAGTACCAAATATAGTAAATTATCGAAAAAACGCATATCATAAACGCAGTATAATAATTGCAGAGTATCGCATAGGCAAGAGAAATAATAAAAGGTGCGGATTTTTTCCCTTGAACTATTCTTTCCAGCGAATGTAAAATAAGCGGCAACATAACTACATTGTCCAGCCACATGGTGTTTTGTGCGTAAATCAAACTGTAACCCATGAGGGCGTAGCAAACACCGCTTATTATTGCCGCAATTCCGGAATTATATTTTTTATGAATAAAAAAGCTGAAGGTTCCCGAAGCGGCTATGAGTTTAACGGCAAGGATGTAGGAGAAAAATTCCGGCAGCTCCGCAGCGCTGAAAAGCGAAACTAAAAGCATATAGGGTGCGACGGGGATATACGCCACCAGTCCCGCTATGCCTCCCCCAAGCGCCTTTTGAAAAGAATAATGCGAAAATCCCCCCGCTATTTCCCCCTTGACATATGAAGCGAAGGGCATATAAAGACCTGCCAGATCACCGGTGATGACGGTTTTATTTCCGAACGGAACGATAGCGGTCGCAGCCCAGATTGCCGCAACTGAAAAAAAAGTAATCAAACAGGAAAAAAGAACGGTTTTTATTGTTGTTTTATTCAAATCCCACCTCTGTTTCATAGTTTAACAATATACCACGCTGACGTTTATTTGCCAACAACGGCAAGAATGTCGGATGCTACTGCGACACGCTGTTCCTTCGAATCTTTTTGAATTTAACCGATTTGACCTGTCGACTTTGTGTTATACTATCCCGGTACTATCCACAAATGGAGATTATATTTTGTTTCTGCATGACACCTCTCCTTTCGAGGGAAAAAAGAGATTTTCGATTTTAGATAAACTGCTGACACTATTTCTTATGGTTGTTATTGCAATTTATCTGATAATTCCGCTGATAAAATATAATATCGCTTCGGAAAGTTTTAAAAGAGGAGAATATCTCGTTTCTTATGACGCTTTTACCGAACTCAACGGCTATTTTGACTCAAAAAAAAGGGCGGATGAGTCTATCGAGGTTTTGTTTCTGGACGAACTGCAGAGCGGCGATTACAAACAAGCCATTGAATATTACGATATGTTCCCTCCGGAATCAGCCGATATTAAAAATCGTCTTTCTAAAATCATCTACGATTTTGCGTCTGAAATAATGTACACATCAAGATATGAAGAAGCATCTGAAATTTTTATGCACATATCCCATTATGAGGACAGCCTTGAATTGCGCAGAAAAGCATATATACATGCAGCGGAAAAAAATTATGAAATCGGCAATTTCACCGCCTCCTGTGAGATAATGGAAAAGGTTGAAAAACCCCTCTCGGAAGAGGAGGAAGAACTTCTGTTTAACTGCAAAAAAGGAATATACGACCTTGCCGTCGAAGCAGACCCTCAAAATATGGTATCCTGTGATGTTTTTAAAAAGGAACTGGACGGGTTTTTGGATATTGAAAAATACCGTATTCTCTATGAACTGCAAAAGAGCAGCTGGGAAACCGAGGAACACGATGAAAATCTGAAAAAGCTTTATGCTTTGGAAGATTTCATGGAAGCAAGACAAAATCAGTTTGTTTTTTTAAGGCTTTTCGGCAGAACTTTTAAAAATGAAAACGGTAAATATTTCTCGATGGACCTCCACGGCAATATATCGACTAATATTCCGAAATATCGCTTTCACGGCTATTACGGTCTATACGGTATGATAGAAAATAATGTATACTATACCGGTAGCGATGAAAAGAAATGGACACCCCAGTTCAGATTTTATTTCGATGATCTTGACCGTACTATAGAGATATACAGCTATACATCGGGAGGCAGCTATACACTGTACCTGTCGGAAGTTCAGGATATACCGAAAAACCCCTGAATAATTTAATATGCGCCCGTAGCTCAGATGGATAGAGCATCAGACTCCGACTCTGAAGGCCGTGCGTTCGAATCGCATCGGGCGTACCAAGGTTTTTTGAGACTTTATCTCTTTATCATTCAGGAGATAAAGTCTCAATTTATCAACAACATTTTCTCTTTGTAACTAAAACTGAAAGCCGGTTGGCGAAACCAACCGGCTTGATTCTGTTTGTTTTTATAAGAAATCCTAAATCCGATAAATTCTTAACTAATGATCATCATTTATTCTTCATTTCCTCGGCAAACGCACGGGCAACAAGAGCACCGACCTTTGCGTTGTTGTAGACAAGTTGGATGTTCGAGTCCAGGCTGCTTCCTCCGGTGATATCCTTTACCTTTGACAGAAGGAAGGGGGTAACTTCCTTGCCTGTAATGTGTTGTTCTTCACACTCTTTCAGTCCCTGCTCTATTGCATCGGTTATCAGTTTTTCATCCATCGAATATTCTTCCGGAATCGGGTTTGCAATAACGACACCGCCCTTTAGACCGAGACCCCATTTGTATCTCAGAGTCCTCGCTATCTGCTCGGGAGTATCCATTCTGTAATCTACACCGAAATCGCTTCTGCGGGTAAAGAATGCCGGGAAAATATCCGTTCCGTACCCGATAATGGGAACCCCGTGGGTTTCAAGATATTCCAGCGTCAAACCGATATCGAGTATCGATTTGCACCCGGCGCAGACCACGGCGACATTTGTACTGGCAAGTTCCATAAGGTCGCTTGAGATGTCGAAGGTCTGTTGTGCTCCTCTGTGAACTCCTCCGATTCCGCCCGTTACAAATACTCTTATTCCGGCCATATCCGCCGCTATCATGGTGGTGGCGACCGTCGTGGCTCCGTTTTTCTTATTTGCAACCAATGCCGCAAAGTCACGGCGGGAGGCTTTAGCGACGTTTTTATCTTTTCCCATAAATTCCAGCTCGTCGTCGTTCAACCCCACATGAATTATTCCCTCAATAATGGCGGTGGTCGCGGGAACAGCCCCATAATCCCTTATAATCTGCTCTGTGTTTCGTGCCGTTTCAACATTCTGGGGATAGGGCATTCCGTGAGAAATAATCGTACTTTCGAGAGCTACAACGGGCTCTCCTTTTGAGAGTGCTTGCTCAACTTCCGGGGCAATTTTTATCGGTAATTCTTTAAGATATTCCATTTTACCTTCTCCTATTTTAAAAAATTAATTATTGGTCAATAATTTTCCAATCTTATTTGCTTCCGGCAGGTTCCTTGGTTTTCTCAACCTGTCTTTATTATATTTCTCTTACAAGCGGTAAATCAAGTCATTAAGAACACTTAAGTATGGCAATTCACAAATACACATCGAATAATATGATTATAAATTATCCGACAAATTCGTCCATAAAAAGCGAACCGTCTTTACCGCTCATTAAAACGGCAAAATACCTCACCGTCCCCGTTTCGTCCGTAAACGATATCCCTCGGCTGGGCATTGAACCCGGAAAAGACATGGCTATTACTATCGGTCGCTCGTTTGTGAGTTCACCGGTCGAAAAGAGTTCATTTCCCATGTTGTATATTATATTTTCGTCTTCGTCCACATCGACAGACGCAATTTCAAAATACCTAAAGTCCTTTACCGAAGTATTTACCGTAAATACGGCCTTTACCTGAAACTCCGAATCGTCGTCAATGAACTCTTCAAATTTATCCGGAGAAGAAAGGATTTCATCGTCGGCAAAGTCAACCTTAACAACGGCTTTAACCGGTTTTTCTTCAACAACAGGTTCTTTTTTTATATCAGATGATATATCCGCATTTTCCCCGGCATCGGCATTATCCTTTGGATCAAAAATATCCGCTATTCCGCACGAAACAAGTGTAAAAATCATAATCAAAACTAACAATATAACAGCGATACGCTTCATTCAAATAATCTCCCTTTAAATTTCTTAAATATAAATCAAGTATAACTGAATTTATTGTAACACACCGACACCATTATTTCTCAAACAAAAATTCATTTATTCAATCACCTTTTATTCTTGTATAATTAGATAAAAGGTAATATTTGTTTTTCACAACATAGTGGATATCGCAGACAACGAATTAACCCTACACCGCCGCAAGATTAATTTAATATTCCGCTTGGTATAATTTTATATAAATATAACTTAATGTAATATATGTGCAAAGCATAAGAGGCGATAAATGATTAATTCATTATCGCCTCTTTTTATTTCTTTAATCGTCCCTGCTTTTAATCTCTGCTTGGGGCATGGCGTACCTTTGTTAAGAACCGATGTTTAGGGGTCGGCCCTCGTAGCTTACTGCATTACTGGGTGTGATTTTGCCGTCAACTACAGTACAGACCTCCCACAGCGTACCTTCTTTATTCGGCACCTTAAAGACGGTAGCTTCCGATTCGCCTATATAGACTCTTACTTCGGCTCCCGATTTGGACAGATCCCAGGCACCGCTCTTCTTTGCCACATTGGTGAAGTCATGGACATAGAAAGTGTACGGCACACCGGGCTGCGGTTTAAACACCACAATGCTTTCCGAACCATAGGCGCTTTCGCTGTCTGATGTCATCAAGGCATCGGGATCACCCGCGCTGCCATAGCTCATGTAGGTTTCGTATGCAAAGATATGGAATCTTTTACTCCCTTCGGACAGGGGCGCCGTGGCATGCAGGTCAAGATCGGCAGGTTTTGCCCCCCAGTCCAATACAACTGAAATCTGTCCCGGCAAGGCATCCACGTTGCCGCCCGGGTCAGGCCTGGGTTGCGTGATACCGGGGTTCGATGGCGCAGGGGACGTAGGCTGAGGTCTCGTAGGAGACCCTATCGGATTGAGGTAAACAATTCCGACATCCGTGACCTGCATGTTTCTGACAGTAACGGAGCCTACAGCGGCGGGCTCGTAACCGTCTGCCGAAAACACAAGATTTTCGACAACATCCTCCGAATCGGTGCGAGCCCAGATTATAAACTCGCCTTCCAATTGTGCAAATACACGGTCGCTTCTCGGCGGATATTCAAAAGAAAATGAAAAATCTTCTCCCAAATAATTTGCGGATAATTCAAAGAACGGTATCCGCTGCTTCGTCACGGCATCGCATACAAATCCCGAAAAACCGCCCGCACCTTCTTCAGGGAAGAAGGGCGTATGCCCCGGCAGTCTTACGCTTTCTTCATCTTCGGGTGTCAACAGGATTGTGCCGAGACTCGTCACCTCGCCGCCACGCACCGTGATTGAACCCGCCTCATAGAGTTCATATCCGAGCGCCTCGATAACAAAATCGGTGACTACCGCTTCCTGACCCTGGGCGAGGTTCATACGGGTAAAAAACTCTCCCATTAACTGGGCGTCGAAGGTTTCCGGATAGGGGTAGGCAAAATCCAAGACAACCATTTCTCCGTCCGGTCCGGTGAAGTAGACGCTGAAGAAAGCAACGGGGTTTTTTGTCGTTGAGTCATAGACCAGACCCGCGAGACCCGCCTGCCCCTGTTCAAGTTGAAATGGGGTGTGTCCGGGCAACCTTATGGATCCCGGCGGAGGAACGGGAGTGGGTGTGGGAGGTCCGGGATACGGCGCCAGGACCGGGTTGGGTATGATTTCTCCCGGCGGTACTATCGGAAGATCCCCTGTCTTTGCATAATCAGAAGCCAGCGCCGCATTGACGACGGGAATCAGATTGGTGCCGTCGGTGGTGAAGGTGTCGGTTTCTTCCATTAATATGGCCTTTACCTGAGACGCGTTATACTCAGGATGGGCACCGTAAATCAGCGAGGCAACCCCGGCCGCCATGGGCGAAGCCATCGAAGTCCCCGGCATACTAACGTAACTGTTATTCGGAACGGTGCTGAATACATCCGTACCGGGCGCAGCTACGTCAACAAGACTGCCGTAGTTTGAATAGCTGCTCATTTGATATCCGAACTTGGCGCGTTCATCAACACCCCTTAATTCTATCGGCGTGTTTTCAATTGCGGCAACAATGACGGTATGTCTGCGGGCTGCTTCCGTACCCGTCATGATTCTGTTCATGGCGTAGGCTTCGGCATCATCGGATTCATTTCCTGCGGCCTTGAAAACAAGGAAGTCGTAGCCGAGGCTCTCCAGACGGAGACAAAGGTCGCCGTAAGCCTGTTGCTCAAAGTATTCGTGCTTGCCGCCCGGTTCCGAAGGCATGCCGTCGCCGATGCTGTAATTTATAACACGACATCCTTGCTCAACAAGAGTAGTCAGAGTTACCTCAAGTTCAAAGGAAGTTGTCACGTTCCAAATATCCAGTTCCCCTGTTTCTTCGTTTACATCCATATGCCAGTAGTGGAAGAAATAGGGGATTGTATTCCAGTTTACACCTGCAGTTCCGATACCGTTGTCGCCCAACGCCGAAATAATACCGGTAACATGTGTTCCGTGCTCTTTTCCGCCATAGTAGTCGGAACCGGGTGTCTTCTTCGACTTGGCATAGAACAGTTCCATGTCATCAAGGCTCTCCATGGTATAGGTTGGGAAAAGGAAGACATTGGAGCGATTGATATTCAGATCTTCGTGTCCGTATTCGAGACCGCCGTCAGCGACACCTATCGAAATCGGCGTAAACGAGTCAAGGTCTTTCCAAATAAGAGGGGCGCGGATAACTTCAAGTCCCCAGTTGTTTCCGTCGGGTTCTTCGATATCCCAGGAGTCGAAAAGAGCGTCATTCGGATAGAGCTGAACCTCTGAGCGATCATAAATATAGTTATATTGAGCCGTCAACACTTCCGGTCTGTTTCGCAAATCCTCTAAAATACCGGCTATCTCCTCTTCACTCGCATTATCATATCTGATTTGATAGCGGGAAATAGCGGGAATTTCGCCGACTATCTCGCCTCCCGTTTCTTCTGCAAGGTATTCGGCTGTCTGGCGGTCGCCGCCCATATAGACGGATACAAGAAGTTCATTGATTAGGGCGGAAGTGGTTATCTCATCTACCTTTAAATCTCTGATTTTTGTCTTGTCCGGTAATGCGGAAATTCCTGACGCATAAAGGAGGTTGAAAGGCTGGGGTTTTGAGGTGCCGAATACGGTCTTAACCGTAATGTAGAGTTTATGGTTTCCTAGCTTTGCATTGGCATCCGTGCGCTCCCAGGGCCCTCTCTCCATTGACGATTTGTTGACAGCCTTATCAAGAAAGAGGACGGGCAAGTCTGCTTCCTTGCTGAAGATCCCTCCCTCGGCGTCTTCCAACAGGATATAGGCGTCGGCATCGTCGGGGTCATCGGGGTCCAGCGCATATCGGACTTCTTGAATCCACTGGTTTGTCTTAACCGACAGGGAGAGGTCATCGATGCTGCCGTCAAGAGTTTGTCGCGCACCCTCAAGGACAATTCGCGGTCTCAACGGCAGTGAATAGACGAGAAAACCAGCAATTAACAGAACCACTAAACTGATAGCAATTATCAGACCCGTCTTTTTCTTTTTCTTCTTTGCAGGCGGCGGGGTTGGGGAATGTTGTCCCTGCCAGCCGGGCGGAATTGCCTGCTGTTGTCCTTGCCAAACAGGTGGAGCAGCTTGCCAGCCCGCTTCGGGTGCCTGCGGTCCCATCCGACCCGGCTGCTGATAAACTGCCTGTCCGGGGAACGGCGAAGGCGGAGTCCGGCCTGTATTGGTCGGCGGCGTCGTCCACGGCTCCGGTGTTTGAGGCGGGGCAGACTGCTGACCTGTCCAAGCGGGAGGCTGTTCCTGCTGTGGGATTGGCGGCTGACCTGATTGCATTGCGGATACACGTGGTTCAAAGGACTGAGACGAAGGGGTTTGCGCAGATGTCCCAAAGACTGCTGTCTGATTTTCCTGCCCGGTCTGCGAGATTGTTTGCCCGGTTGCCGGTTGTTGTGTCTCCTGCTTAATCTGTTGTCCGCAGTTTACGCAAAAGCGTGTTCCTTCATTGTTCTTAAAGCCACAATTGTTACAATACATATAGGCTCCTTCCTCGAGCTTGGCGCAGGGCGCTTTCTTTTTTGCTTTTTGAATTTAACTTTCTAAATCAGGCGGCAGAGTTCGTCTGCCATAGTTATTATTCCGTTTCTTTGGGTCGGCTCATATCCGGCAGATAGGTCTGTGCCGCTTCCCGCCCTTCAGCTTCGCCGGCATCAACCTCAACAAAATAATGCCAGCTCATCATGTCGGCGGTACCTGTTTCGGGAAAGGTAAAGTTAAACAGGACTGCAACGTAATCTTTTGTCTGAATCACTTTTTCAATACCCACCTGAATTGAGCCGGAGTTGAGACCGAGAGCACCTGCAATGAGTACTTTATCTTTAAAAAAATCGTCATTATAAACTGCTTTTATCAGCAGCATATCCTCTTCGGCAAACTGCCATCCAATCAGAGCTTCTTGGAGAAACTCATTCAAGCCGTCGCTGCTGTTCAAAAGAACGGGGTTTGTTGACACGCCCGCCGTTTTCCCCTTGGGCGGTGTGCGCAGTATGCGGGCAAAATAACCGATACTGTCTCCTTCAACTAAAGGCGGACGGAGAGTTTCCCGAAGGGTGCGTAAATCCTGCATATTAAGTTCTTCAATCATAGACGGGTTCGCTGATCCGATTCCGTCCGACGGCTGTGTATTTTGTTGTGTACCATGTTCCTTGGCGGCGCAACCGGAGAAAAAAAGGAAAAAGAAAAGAAAGGCAAAAATACAAGACACAAATAAACGCCTGCACGATATGCATCTTTTAACATAATTTAACTCGCCCTTCATATCTCCTCCTGATAATAAATCTATAAAAATAGACTAATTCCCCATGTCAAGATGTTAGCACATCGGCTTCCTTAAATACAAACATAAAAATATTTTAGCCTTCGCCTTGCCTTTTGTTCTCTTTTTTGGTTTTCGGCTATGGCAACTTAAACAGCGGCGCTACACCTCAAGGGTTTTCCGGTCTGATAAATATTTCCAAATTTCTTTTCTTTATATCGATGACCGCCAGCTGGCAGGTAGGCATGATTAAGTCCAGATCGGTCAGGCAACCGGCAAGGGCTTCTATCTCCGGATTGTGTCCTATCAATAGAAGTGAATCATACTTTGCATGTAAGACAATCTCTTTCAGAACAGAAACCGTTGAAGCATAGATTTCATCACTGTATTCGATTTCCCCCCGATAATCATAAAACTCCAAAATCAGATCCAGCGTCTGCCTGGTTCTTGCCGCACCGGAGCAAATAATGCCGTCTATTTTAAAGGCTTTTTCCTGAAAAAACCTGCCCATGGCATTTGCCTGCCTTTTTCCTCGGGCGTTCAGCGGTCTGTCATAATCTCTTAACATGGGGTTGTCCCAACTGCTCTTGGCATGCCTTAGTAAATATAGTTTTTTCATTAAACCTCCTTCTTCGTTATTTTTTTAGATTAAACAGAGCAACCTACTCTGCTAATTATTATATTTCCTCTTCCATGATATCCGAAATCCGAACCAGCACCTTGCTCACCCTAAAAGAATCCGCTTCCAATATTTTTACATATATATTCCCGATTGTCAGGGAATCACCCCCATCGGGCAGTTTTCCGAATCTCTCAATCAGCCATCCGCCGACCGTACTGTTATATTCGCTTTCAGTAAGTTTGCGGTCTATATCAAGTTCTATGGAGAACTCCCTAAGGCTCATATCCCCGCTAACTTCGTAAATGTTCTCACCGATTTCTTTGATATAATCTTGAACCGTGTCATATTCGTCCCATATTTCTCCTACCAGTTCCTCGACTATATCTTCAATTGTCACACATCCCGTGATTCCTCCGTATTCATCCACAACTAACGCCATTGGTATGTTTCTTTTGCTTAACAGATTAAATGTTTCGGGCAACTTCTGGGACTCGGGGATAAATAAGGGTTTTTGCATTAAATCCATAATCATTTTGTCTATATTGGAATAGTCATCGCCGCCGATATCAATCAGTTTTTCAAGCAAGCTCCCTATATGAAGAATTCCGATTATATTTTCTATATCATCTTTATACACCGGAAGTCTGGAGAAGGGCGTATTCAGTATGATATTCATAATCTCGTCCGTTTCTTCGTCTATGTCAATTACCGTCATGTTCCGTCTCGGAGTAATAACCTCTTCCACTCTTATATCGGAGAATTCCAAAGTTAACTGAAGGAGGTCCGATTTCTCCTTGTCTATAACTCCGTCGTCTTCTATATACTCTATGATGGTAGCCAATTCTTCCACCGTCATTTTTTTCTCATCTTCCTTTTTCCATTTTGAAGAAAACACCCCTACTATAGCCACAACTACCTTAATTACGGGAGAAAGAACCTTCATCATTATTCTAATCGGAAAAGATGCGAATAATGCAAACTCAAATGATATGTTTCTGGCAATAATCTTGGGTGTTATCTCTCCAAATATCAAAATAATCACCGTTATAGCCAATGTAGCAAGGAATGTTCCCCGTTCACCTACCAGGTTGATGACTATTACCGTGGATATGGATGTTGCCAAAATATTTACGAGATTGTTCCCTATCAATATTGTTGAAAGAGTATCGTCAAAATGATCAACTATATATAATGCAAAACGGGCGGGTAAATTGCCCTTTTCCGATTTATTTTTAAGCCGCATGCGGTTAGCGGAGGAAAAGGCTATTTCCGAAGCGGAAAAAAAGGCGGAGAACAAAATGCAGACCGCTATTCCTATGTAATGCATTACATTTACATCCGTCATTTGCTTTCTTCCTTTTCTTCTGAATCATCGTTTTTATTTTCTTTTATTTCTCCTATAAGCTCTTCCAAAATATCATTCAGCGTCACTATGCCGAGATGGTTGCCGTTATCATCAACAACCATTGACATATGTATTTTATTTGCGCTCAGTTCATTCATTAAATCATCAATAACCATTTCAGGCCCTGCAAAATAGGGTTTTAACAATATGCTGTGCAAATTAAAGTCGGGGTTTTGGAAGTAGTTTTTATAAAACTCCTTTGTCTGTAGCACCCCGACAATATTATCTTTTTCTCCCTCAAACACGGGATATCTGGAAAACCCCGTGTTTTTTATGGTATTTATAATTTCTTTTTTGCCGGTACTGATATCTATCAGTATTCCGTCTTCTATAGGAGTATAGACATCTTTTGCTTTTTTATTGTCAAAATTAAGCGCGGAGGAGATTAGCTTGTGGTCTCTCTTGCTTATAACGCCCTCTTCTCCCACATTTTGGACAATCTGAAAAAATTCTTCTTCGTTAATTTCGGGCTCGTCCGAAGGGGGAAAGAATTTTGATACAAGAGTTGAAATGCCCATAAAAAACAAGCTGAAGGGTTTTAAAATCTTCATAAGAGTTCTTAAGGAAAACGCCACCTTCAATGCGTAGTTATAGTTGGACTTTCCGAAACTCTTGGGAATCATTTCACTGAACAAAAACACAATAAGTGTGGACATCAATGTAGTGAGAGTAAGGTACTTGTTTCCGAAATGTCTTGTGGACAATATTGTGGCAACAGCTGCAAAACCGTTGTGAGTGAGATTGTTTCCTATAAGCAAGGCAACTAAAGCACTGTCAAAATTCTTTAAAATATAAGTAGCCGTTAACGCCTTTTTATCGTTGTTATCCGCTTGATTTTTGAGTTTGATTTTGTTTATTGATGAATAGCTGATTTCGGTAGCCGCACAATATGAAGCACCTAATAAGAACAATAGCAAGGCAAAAATCAAAATCCAACTGTCACTTGCCATATAAACTCCCCTAGAAAACAGAATCCTATATTTAGTCGATTATACAATGAATGAGAATCATTTGCAGAAAAATATAAAAGAATGTCTTTATATTTCTCTTTCCACCTGTATTTTTTCAGGCGATTAAGCGAAAACTGCAAATAAAAAAGAGAGCCGAATAATCCATCAGCTCTCTTTTAAGAATTCTTTACTTTTCGGGCAGCTTTCTTTTTCTTCGAATTATCAAGTATGCTATACCCGATAATGCAACTGCCAAACCAATCCATTCAAACGCCAAACCGAAGTCGCCGGTTCTTGGCGTTTTTGATGTCCCGGGTTCTCCCGTTACACCATAGAGGGGGTCCTCTTTAACTGTGACTTTTGCTTCTCTTGTATAGCCGTTCAACATTGATGTCAGGGTAATTTCGGCACCTTCGGGTTGAATCGGAATCTCCAGGATAAATTCACCCAGTTCATTTACGGTAGCTTTATACGTTCTAAAACCGAGAGTTGTGGAAACAACCGCACCCGGATCGGCTTTGCCCATAATTCTTGTCTTGCCCGGATAGGACCGGATATTGTTAAATCCCGTCAAATTATAAGGGGCAATCGGCTCGGGCAGTTTCGGAACGGTCGTGATAAAAGGAGCTGTAGCGTTCCCCAGATAGTCATAATAAGTCGCCGTTATGACCTGGTATTCCTCAAAAGTCAATGTTCCCGGCAGTTTATAATTTAATACTCCGACCTTCTTTGTTTGGGTCTCTCCGGTAGTCGGATTAACGATAACGGTAGCCATCTCTTCCGTTTCCGTAAACTCATTGCCATGATTGCTGCAGATCCACTTACCCGTTGGTTCGCCCGACACGGCGTCATACTGGCGCTCCAATGTACAGGGAGCGTTAGTGCCGATTTTTAGAGTAATTTTATGAACATCTTTTATATCCGGAAGATTCTGATCTGCGGAAAGGTTCGTAATCTTCAGCGTATCGGTTCCGGCTTCGGGTGCAACTGCCATAAGGGGTGTCGGCGGTTTGTTGTCGATTACGACAGCTCCGCCGGTGGCGATTTTCTCGCTGTCTTTTCGGCTTATCGCTTCCGTGGAATCAACCTTGCCGGACTCCAGTTCATTCACTTTCTGTTGTGTCACATAAACTTTCGCGTCGTTAAAACGCATTATGTCCGCCTGGGTCAGAGTAATTTCCATCGTTCCGTCAGAATTTGTTATGCTCTTTCCGCTGATTCCGGCAATATCAATTTCCGTAAAAGCCCCGCCGATCTCGCTGTACAGCTTAACCGCCGCGCCTGTTTGTCCTTTTACGGTTATAACGGCGTTGCCGTTACTGTCATTGGCGCTTTGTGTAATGCTTTCGATATCCGGCGTGGTCGGTTTCTGGTTGATTGTAAACGTAATATTCCGCGTGGATACATTTCCGTAGATATCTTCCGCGGTTATGGCAATATTATAGGCCCCGCATTGTTCTGCGGGAATGGTATCCGCCGTCTTGCCGGAAAATTTCCCTGTGGCGGGGTCGAAGGCAATGCCCTCAGGTAAGGCAGCGGGCAAACCGCCCTTTGTAATTGTGTATCTGAGGGTTGCATTAGAATCGTCGGTTGACAGTATTCCGTCCGCATCCGCTATCGGATTACCGGTTAATACTTCAAAATTATTTGCGTTAATTGTGGGCGCGGTCAGATCTATAGCCGGTCCGTTGAAATTTGTGGGCTTGAACATGTCGAGAGGATCCACTCCCCGAATTACATATTGTGTATTACCTGTCCCGTCCAACATCCCCGCCGGCACATTAAAAGTCAGCTTTCCCAAAGCATCCGGCGTAACCTTGATATCATTTCCGCTGTCCTTGAGCGCAACGAAGTTTAAACCCGACATATAACCCAGTGTGTATTCCGCACCGGCATAGGAGCCGGCAGGAATCCCGGCGGAAACTACATTGTGTGTAATATCTCCGTTTATATCCTTTATATGGGGCTCCTGCCTTACATCAACAAGTTGATCAAGCGGATTATAGGGTTTAATTTCCCTCGAAGAATAATTTTTAAGTTCCTGGTCTGCATTAGTAGAGGTAAAGAGCGCATAGACCCTTTCCCCCACCCTATTCTCCAAATTTAAGGGGTTGCCCGGAACAGAGGAAGAAATAATCAGTTGTTTTTTTCCTGTACCATCATCCACTTCGTTTATTTGGAAACCCGGCGTAGGATTCTCATGATGTAATTTCCATACATTGCTGTCTTTATAAAACTTAACAAGCGTTCCGCCTTCCGTCGTTCCGTCATTTAAACGCAGGTAAAGGTAACTGGCATCAGGCGGACTGTCTATAACAATTTGAGTGTGATTTGCCTGAATTCTGTGAATGTTGGCCGGCAAAATATCCACTTCGAAGTTTCTTAACTTAAATTTATAATTTTCGGTACTGTTCACGAACTGCTTATTCATTGCGTCGGGCTGGTTGCTCGTTGCAACCGCCATGAAAGACCTTGTATCCGCTCCGTCGGCAAAGCTGATGGAAGTCCATTTTGAAAGGTTGTCGCTCTGGCCAATCATATTGATGTACACGGATGCCCATGTTTTATGCGTATTAAAATGGTTGATAATCTCGAGTTCGTCAGGATACAGCAGGGCATTAAACTCGGTCATCAGATAGGAATATTTTCTACCGTTGGCATCGTGACCTTCCTGAGCCGTCCATACCCACTCCGCTTGCGTATCGTTTATCGTTTTGTAGAAGCCCTGAACAATCTCATACTTTGCGGGGTCAAGCGTCTTGCCCTCCGTAGTGCGCAGAAGCACCATAGCGACATTGGAGTTTCCGAATGGCGCAGGGTTTAAAGGCTGACCGTTATATGCAACGGGATCTGATTCGTAGATTGCTTTTTGACCTTTGTCAAACCATTCTATTTCCGCTCTCATTTCCAATAACGGCTTGTATTGAGCGTACAGATTGATGGTTGCAATTCCGTTGTCATTTACAGCCGGGACGGTCTTCCACGGGTTGACATGGGTAACCTGATCCGCAGGTTCTTCATTTAACTGAAGCTGGAAGTTTTGCCCGGATAATTGAACCTTGCTTGCGTTTGTATATAGCTCATGGACTTGTGTCATATCGCCGACCGTCGCCGTTTCGGACCAACCCACAAAGTAGCAGCCGGTTTTCTTAAAGTCTTTGTCGTAAAGGATGTTTCCGGCTTCCCCAAGGTAGTCAGTCAGCTTTCCTGTCCCGGCTTCAACAACGGCAAGAGGCAGTTCCAGCGTATGGGTAAATTCCGTCCCACCGTTATTATTGTGGAATACTATGTTGTACTGGTATAAATCCCTCTCCCAAACCGCATAGACGGTTCGGCTTTGGTCTACGGGAGAGTCCGAAACAAATTTGTAATTGACATTTTCATCCCAGCCCGCGGCATCGGTGAGGGTCGGCATGCTGTTAAAAGCTGCAGACCCCATGGAATCCACCTGTTTGGTTGACCAGCCTAAAAATCTATAACCGCTGCGGGTTGGCGTTCCGCTATAAAACTGTCTGTTCAGATAATCCGCGCTTGAAGTATCCGTAATCGGGTAGCCTTCATAATCGGAAAGGTATTTTACCGCAGTAGAGGGCGGAACGGCATTTCCGGCTGAGTCAAGCCAAAGAATATTGTCTCCCGTAAATCCGTTCGCGGCATAACCTATTTCTCCGTATGATTTCTCGTTGATGGGTACTATTCGATCCACCGCCGCACCGTCTCCGCCGTTTTGATCAAAAGTCACCCTTGCCTGTGTTCTGTAAGTAGATGGGGCGGAGCGGAAATATCCATCTGCCGCATTGGCAAAACTCAAATCCATGTCTTTTTTAAGCTGAATCCCTGCCGGAACATCAAAGGTGAAGTCATAACCCGTCAAGTCCGCCCCTCCCACGGTAAACACCTTGGGAGTTGTATAAGAAAGGGCTTCTCTCAAGAGCGTCCCATCTATGGCTTTCCTCATGGAAACAAGGGCATTGGGGTATTTGCTGTGGCCGTTAATAGCCGTGCTGTCGGTAAAAAACTCATCGACATGGGGAGTATTCGCACTGCGGTTTATTATTATTCCCGAACGGACATGAGCATTTGGCATGGTGTAGAGATTATCCTGATTTACAAGATATTTTTCCAAAGTATACTGAACACCGCCGATTCCGTAAATATTGTCTGCAATCGTCATTCTGACCGTGTCCGGCGAAGTGTCATCAAACATATTTAAGATGATGGTTTCTCCCATGGGGATTATAAGACCCGTTTCTGAAGTTAAAACAAATCCCCCTGAAGTGGCTGAATAGGGAGTGGTGGTGTATGGGGCGCCGAAATCGGTCGGATCCACGTTGGAATGTCTCATCACGGAAACGTGATACTTGGTATACATATCCCCGATAATCCGCTCATAGTTATTTTCCAAGCCCACCTTAAAAACGGAACGGGAATCTTTCGGCAAATCAAATATAATATATGCCCCTTTGGGAATCACGATGCCCTGATTGGCCACCCAACGGTATTCCGTTTGATTAATCGGCGTTGTAACATTCTGTATATCGGTGATTTGCGTCGGCCGGTCTGTAATGTAGGAGGTCGAGATGCTCAGCGTGGAGCTATTTATGTCGTTTGCAAATAAGGCATCCATCATATTTTTGTCCACATTGTAGACAAAGCGCACATAGTCCCCTTCTTTTCTATGACCGTGGAGGTAAACATTTTTTACATTATTTGTGTGTGCCGGGGGTACCGTCGCCTTGTTTGCGATAGAGGTCTTAAATCCGGCGGGAACCATCATATAGGAATATGTCCCCACGGTACTTGTAACCGGGGTATATGAAAATTCATTGGCCCTGATATTTGTTGCCACGTTCCAGCCCATACCCCTGCCATTTGTGTCAAACATCTTCATCTGACCTACAACCCCGTTCTCATCGGGCTTTAAGGCGGCATAAATTCTGGAATCCATAACCTGGCGGATTCCGATCCATGAAGATAAAAAGTATCCGTTATCCGCATATTTATAAGTGTCTGTGGGCCTGCTGTAAATATAATGGTTCGGCGCCACTTTATAATAGACTACGAGTTTTCCGTTGATATTGTCGTAAATTACCGACTGTCCCACCGTTCTCATCATATCCGGCGGCAGAATCGGGTTGGGAATAATCCCCGGCATGGAGGCTGTCTGGAAGGGGGCGATTGTCTTTAAGGTCACATCGTCGTTATTTTTGCTCGCATCGAAATCCGGAGATATTGCAGGAGTGTGACCGTAATAGCTGCCTAAAACCTGTAACCCGCTGGATCCTCTCTGTTCGTATATCTGGTTCTCATTATTGGTGTAGCGCAATTCAACGGCATAGTCTTCGTCTAAATGATTTCTGGTGACCCAGCTTTGCAGAACCAAGTAGAGTTTTGACTTCATGTAGTCGGACCCCGTTGGCATTTTCGGGAATACGTCCATTACATTTAATTTATAAACATTTGCACCGGTTTTTGTAGCTTTGCTCAAGGATTCCGTTTTTTTATCCGCGGGATAGGACATCATAAAGAAACTGGCGGCATCATCGACTTTGGATGCAAGTTGGGGGTCAATAAAAATATTTGCATATTTCCACTGGTCCCTGAAGGTTCTGTAAGCGGAAGTCTCCTGATTGGCCGCATCCGGAAAAATGCTTATATCAAATTCCAGAACTATTCTGCCGGCATCGTTATAGTAGTATCTGCTGTAGGCAAAACCGGCTGTCCCGATTCCCAAATAAGTCTTTGTCAGACCGGGTTCCAGAGGCCATTCGTTTAAGTCCTCTTCAATATTATTCCATTGAAAATTAGTTTCGTAAGATCCTTCAGCCTGTAACAGCATCGGCAAACCGGTAAAGACGATAATTCCGGTCAACAAAAGTGCCACAAGTCTCTTTATCGGATTTTTCTTAACCTTGAAACTTAAATTTCTCAATTTACTGCACCCCTTAGTTTACTGATTCAGTATACATTTTACATTTTTCTTATAGTGTTTTCAACCTTATATTACAATTATGCAAATACCGAAAGGGGCATCGCTTTTCGGCTTCGTCATCTTAACATCTTCAAAGAATGGTTACCCGCCTTTAATCGGGCTTTAATTGACATAACGGGCAGGTTCATATAGAATGTGTCAAAATTAACAATCTTAGTCATCAATTATAGCAGAATGTTAAACCTACACATAATGTGTCATCTGTTTCGAAAAGGAGAAATATCTACTATGTCAAAGCTAATGTCTAAGATCAAAGTTCTCATACCCGGACTTATTTATAGTTTGGGAGTCGCCACCCCCGCTCATCTGCTCGGCAAAAAGTTTCCCATTGCGGGAGGAGCCGTTATAGCAATTCTGATGGGAATGGCCATTAACATATTTTATAAGCCGGAAGGATCGCTGGCGCCTGGTATAAAATTTACCTCAAAAATTGTCCTGCAAGCGGCGGTAGTCCTGCTCGGTTTCGGTCTGAATCTGTCCGTAGTGGTTCAAATCGGAGTATCTTCTTTACCCATTATTGTAACCACCATCAGCTCTTCCTTGCTTATTGCTTATGTCATGCAGAAGGTTTTGAAAGTTGATAAGCAAATTGCCACATTGATAGGTGTCGGAACTTCTATTTGCGGCGGTTCCGCCGTCGCGGCAACGGCGCCAGTTATCGATGCCGATGACGAAAAAGTGGCTCAGTCCATTTCCGTTATCTTTTTCTTCAACGTTTTGGCAGCCCTCATTTTCCCCTCCTTCGGCGGATGGATAGGTATCCCGCATGTTAATGGAGAGGCCTTCGGTATTTTTGCAGCCACTGCTGTCAATGACACGTCAAGCGTCACGGCCACCGCTTCAACCTGGGATACCCTGTATAATCTCGGTTCACAGACACTTGATCACGCCGTTACCGTCAAGTTGACACGCACGCTGTTCATAATTCCCATCACAGTAGTCCTTGCATTCATGAGGGGCAGAAAGGGAACTGAAGGTAAAGGTTCAGCTAAAAAGGAAAAATTCAATCTCAAAAAAGCGGTACCCGTTTTTATATGGTTGTTCGTTTTGGCTTCCCTCATAACCACTATAGTTGAAGCCGTATCACTGCCCTATGTTACCGAAGTATTTGATTTCTTCAAATCAACCAGTAAATTCTTTATTGTAATGGCCATGGCGGCAATCGGGCTCAATACCGATGTGGTAAAGCTCATTAAGACCGGAGGCAAACCCATTCTTCTCGGTTTCTCTTGCTGGGTTGTGGTAACCGCAGTCGGTCTGCTTATGATGAAACTGATGGGTGTATTCTAAAGTTTAAATATTAAAATCCTTCTCCTTCACCTGTAAATTTATATATTTTTGTTCCACATCCTCAAAACTCGGCAAACTAATCGATGATATCCCGATATCGATTGCTGAAGAGCAAGATGTTTGCGTCGAGGGTAAATTATCAAACAAATCACATAATTTCGACATTTAAAAGATGGAAATTATGTGATTTTTAAATAAAAAATTCACAATAAATTGGAGCATCGGATACCGCTTTGTTATTGACTTAACAAACGGTGCGATGATACACTATTTGCGTATATCTAAACTCAACAAATTTCAAACTTTAAGCGAAGAGGGTGTGTGTTTATGAAAGTTGTCATTGTCGGAGGCGTGGCCGCCGGAACCAAGGTTGCTGCCAAACTTAAACGTGAAGACCGCAGTTGCGAGGTCATAATATTAACAAAGAGTAAAGATATTTCCTATGCAGGCTGCGGGTTGCCCTACTATGTCGGTGAAGTGATTCCTAATCGGAGTCAATTGATAGTCAATACACCCGACAGCTTCTCGGGACTAACCGGAGTCAAGGTGCAGACGGAATTTGAAGTTACAAAAGTCAACCCTAATGAAAAAACGGTAGAGGGTACGGATTTAAAAACAGGAAAATCCGATATTTTTGAATATGACAAATTGGTCATCGCCACTGGCGCCGACGCTATCAAACCGCCAATTGACGGTGTGAACAAGAAAAATGTTTACTTTATGAGAACGCCTGACGATGCCGTTTCATTGCGCGATGCCGTTGAGGCCGGAGAAATTAAGCGTGCGGTTGTTGTCGGTGGCGGATTCATCGGGCTTGAAATTGCCGAAAACCTGGATCTTCAGGGAGTCAGAGTAACGCTTGTCGATATGGCTCCTCAGATACTTCCCGGATTTGATAAAGAGCTGACTGACTATGCGACAGACCACATGATAGACAAAGGTATCATGATCTTCACCAACACACCGCTTGAAGCTATAATCGGCGAAGAAAAGGTTGAGATGGTTCAGGCAGGCGGCCGCAAATTCAAAACCGATGCCGTAATACTGTCTGTGGGTGTCAGACCTAATACCGCTTTTCTTGCAGATTCCGGCATTGAACTCATGCCTAACAGAACCATTAAAGTTAATGAATATTTGGAAACGAATATTAAAGATATTTATGCCGTCGGCGACTGTGCAATGGTAACCAACATTC
>JGI24710J26742_10001395_pt1 | contig 22204 bp, 20 predicted proteins | sample BioPla2DNA2_FD_26742 | JGI IMG/M metagenome (IMG submission 26742) | reverse complement strand
TTTTTCCTTTCAACAACTTATGTACCTATAGACTCTAATTACTCCATAAAAGTGTTATAATTTATGGCTTGATCTAATGCGCTCCTTTCATCTGATGACAGCTCCAGAAAGGATTCTCCCTTAATTATTTCCTTTAAATAAGTATAACATCCTTCCCTGCTACTATGAACAGAGTTTAAAATAAAGCCGTCATTATTTTGATCCAGAAGAGCAAGCACGAAGCTTAATTTACCGCCCATTTCCATAAATGCGTCATATTTAACAATGCCTATTTTCTGTATCGTTGTTAATAAACTCTCGTTAATTTTATCGATTTTATTATGTATGCTNATATTATCGTTGATTAGATTGTCAATTTCTGTAAATCTTTTTAGAATAGTTTCTTCAAGGTTTTTTCCCTTAGCACCTTTCATGAATTTTTGATATTTTTTGTTTAAAATTCGTTGCTTTATCATAAGTACAATAACAATTATCAAAAGTAAAAGAGATAACGCGGCTAATCCAATAATAATATATTCTGTGTTTTGTTCAATTAATTCTATCAGGTTCATTTTATCCTCCGTTGTACTTAATTTTTTCTAAGCAAGCATATTAAAAAGATCCATAATTCTTTCTAAATCCTCGTTTGAATAATATTCTATCTCTATTTTGCCCTTATTCTTTTGCTTTCTGTTAATTGACACCTTGGTTCCGATAATATTTTTCAGCTTTTCCTCCAGGTCACGATAGATGTAATCATTATCGTCTGCCACCGCCGGTTTCTTGGTAGGCTTTCCTTTAAGCATTTGCTTAACCAGCTTCTCTGTATCTCTTACGCTGAGTTTTTTGTCAATTATCTTACAGGCTGTTTCGTACTGAAAATTTTTATCCTCTAAAGAAAGTAAAGCTCTGGCATGACCTCCTGTCAATAACTCGTCAGTTAACATCTGTTGCACTCTTTCATCCAGCTTTAATAATCTCAATGAATTCGTTATTGTTACTCTGCTTTTAGATACCTTATCAGCGAGTTCCTCCTGAGTTAACTGATACTCCTTTATAAGTCTTTGATAAGCTTGGGCTTCCTCTATAGGATTCAAGTCTTCTCTCTGTATGTTTTCTATTAGGGCAACTTCTATAGTCTCTTGTGGTGTATAATCCTTTATAATAACCGGAATTTCTTTTAAACCGGCAATCCTGGCTGCTCTCCATCTTCTTTCCCCGGCTATTATTTCATAATACTTATCTCTTTTTTGAACAATCAGTGGTTGAATAATGCCATATTGTTTTATAGAATCGGAAAGCTCCTTAAGAGCCTCCTCGTCAAAGTTTTTTCTTGGCTGNGATTTATTTGGTTCTATTTCATGAACAGGTAATAATGTTTCACGTGAAACATTTTCTATTACTTCCACCGCCTCGGTAATCCGCTCCGGAATCATGACGTCCAGTCCTTTTCCCAAACCTCTTTTAACTGCAGACATATTCTCCTCCCTTGTTAATCTCTTCTTCTATATTTTATTTCGCCAATCGCATTCTTTTCATATTGTTCGGCTTCATCATTTTCTATTACCTCGTTAGCCAGCTGTCTGTATCCTTCTGCTCCTGCGGATTTAGAGTCATACAGATTAATTGGCAGTCCGTGACTCGGAGCCTCTGCCAGCCTTACATTTCTGGGAATAATGGTCTTATAGATATTCTGCCTCAGATTTTCTTTAACATTTTCTACGACCTGTAAGGAAAGATTGGTTCGAGCATCAAACATAGTAAATACTACTCCCTCAATCTCTAATCCCGGATTAAGTCTCTTTTTAACAAGGTTTATAGTATGTATTAATTGTGTCAGGCCTTCCAGGGCATAGAATTCACATTGAATAGGAACAAGAACGGTATCCGCGGTGGTCATTGCGTTAACCGTAAGTGTATTAAGTGATGGTGGACAATCTATTATGATATAATCATAATCATCCTTTATTTCATCCACATGACCTCTTAATATGTATTCTCTGTTTTGAATTCCTATCAATTCGATTTCGGCACCTGCTAAATTAACATTTGAGGGTAGGATGTCCAGATTATCAATATCGCTTTCGATTAAACACTCTTGTAATGTGCATTNGCCAATCATCATTTGATATATTGTTCTTTCAAGCTTGTTCTTATTGACTCCCAGGCCGCTTGTGGTATTCCCTTGTGGATCAATATCTATCACAAGAACTCTTCTGTTCCTCTCAGCCAAACAAGCCGATAGATTTATGGCTGTCGTTGTTTTACCAACGCCTCCCTTTTGATTGGCTATTGCAATAACTCTTGCCATACTAATGCTGTCCTCCCATAAGATTTTATTAAAACATATGCTTAAGTGATACTATTAATAATTATATCATTATTGAAAATATATATCTACACTCAAATAAAAATTATATAATATCTATCTATATTTTCTCAAAAAAAGAAATGTTTCACGTGAAACATTTCATTATTATTAAATCAGAATATATCGACTATATTATGCTTTATGGCATATACGGCTGCCTGTGTTCTGTCAGACACATTTATCTTCTTAAAGATATTTGATACATGGTTTTTAACTGTTTTCTCACTGATGTTGAGGGTATACGCCACTTCCTTGTTAAACAATCCCTCGGCCAAAAGCTTTAATACCTCAATCTCCCTTCTGGTTAGCTTCTCCTCAATCAGCTTAGGGCTTGTGGATTTATCCTCAAGTCTCTTCTTTAGAAGTGGTGTCAGCTCCGGTTGAATAAATGAATCTCCTTTATTGATCGTAAATATGGCNTTCTTTAATACGGTAGAATCAGAGTCCTTGAGTACATACCCATCCACACCGATTTCTACGGCTCTCACAAGATATTCGACCTCATTATGAATGGTTAATATCAGNACCTTAACATTCGTCTTTTTTTCTCTTAAATACTGAAGCACCTGTAATCCATTCATATTTGGCATATTAATATCTAAAAGGAGCACATCTGTATTCTTCTCATCCAGGATATCAATACATTCTCTCCCGCTTCCTGCCTCAGCATTTACTTTAATATCTCCATCTAACTCGAGTATTTGCTTAATTCCTTCTCTAACCATTGAATGGTCATCTGCGACCATAACATTTATTTGCTTGCTCATCTTAATTCCCCCCACTCTTCGTAATAGGCACAGTAATGGTAACAATTGTTCCTTTATTTATGGCGGACTTAATCTTCATGGTTCCCGATAATAAATATACCCTTTCCTTCATTATAGAAAGTCCGTAACCTGAGTAATCGGGTGCCACTTGATCCTTCCTATTTTCAGCATCAAATCCTTTTCCGTCATCTGCGATTGATACTTCTATATTTTGCTCATTATAAGTTATATTTATATCAATTGACTTTGCATCCGCATGTTTTATGGCGTTAATACAAGCCTCTTGTATTATTCTAAATATAGAAATTTTAATTACAGGTAATATGTCCTCAATTTCATCATTATGAGTTACGTTAATTTTAATATCATGACTCATCATAAGCTGGTTTACGAATCTCTCAACTGTTGTCAAAAGACCTAAATCATCCAATGACATCGGTTTTAAATTATATATGATTTCTCGAATTTCACTAATAACCGATTTTAGAGTGTTTGACATGGTGCTTAACTCCAGCTTCGTACGAACAGTATCCATATCTACCAATCTGGAGCATAATTCGCACTTATGAATTAAGCCGGTTAAATTTTGTACGGTTGAATCATGAAGGTCTCTGGCAATTCTTTTTCTGTCCTGTTCCTGAATACTTAATATATTTAGTCCAAGATTAAAATTCGGTGAGTCTGGATCCTGAATAATTCCATATATTTCCTTTAATTGTTTTATAATGTTATCCAGTTTGCTTTTTTCCTCTTCTGTTTGGTTTATTTTATTCTTAATGTCTTCCTTTTCATCAAAATATTGCTCAATATTATAATCCTTGCTGTTAGGTGAAAAAAGATTTGAACTCTTTTTCCTGGTTTGACTCAGGGAGTGAATCAGGGCCTCCTTCTCTGATAATTTGTTCAAGTAGATTTTCATCTGGTCGATAATTTCGTTACGTCTTTTCTCATATTCTACAATGAGATTAAGTATAAAATGTCTTAAGCTGTCAGGCTGGTTCATTCTTGTATCATCCCTTCATATTTGCAAAACTGATATCCTATGGTACAAAAATGCATCTCTTATATTATCCTAACATGAAGCAAGGTTTATAGCAAATATTAACATTATTATCTATAAGTACTCTATGGATATAATATACCAATTTTTTCAATTTTAAAAGTATTTTTTAATAAATAATCATATAAACCTTAGATTTTGATATAAAACACCAAGAAAATTGTCGTATAATATATTATAAAGGCTCCTTAGATGGTTTGCCTGCCAGTCTGGGATATTTCTGCGAGGTTCTATTTATTTTCTCAACAACTATTAATGAGCGTTTTATATCTGTATTAATTAGATTAAACTCTTTAACCGCCGTTATTTTCCCTCCGAGCTCTTGAATTGCTCTATTAGCCTCCTTAAGCTCTTCTGAAATATTTCCTGATTTGTATGAAATAAATCTGCCTCCCTTTGTCACAAAGGGCAAACAGTATTCTGACAGGGTGGATAGCCTTGCAACTGCTCTTGAAGTACAGATATCAAATACTTCCCGATAATTTGCATCCCTTCCGTAATCCTCGGCTCTTCCGTGGATTGCTGATATATTATCCAGCTCTAATCTTTCAATAACCTCATCTAAAAATTTTATGCGTTTGTTGAGTGAGTCTAATAATACCATAGAAGTGTTTGGAAATGCAATTTTTAACGGTATTCCCGGAAGCCCTGCCCCTGTCCCTAAATCAAGCATTCTTTCGTTTGCGGGCTTATATACCTTTACAATTGATAGTGAATCCAGAAAATGCTTGAGTATCACTTCTTTAAAGTCGGTTATTGCAGTTAAATTCATTACCTTGTTCTTTTCGATCAGCATTTCATAATATACCAAAAAATTATTAAGCTGCTTATCATTAAGATGAATATTTAATTCCTCTAAGCCTTTTTGAAAGCAAAGTATTCCCTGCTTCATATTTCTCCCTTCCCGGCTAACCATTTTTATTATTATCTCTACTCTTATTGTCTTCTTTCGAATTATATTGCATGAGATAAACCATGAGGACAGAAATATCGGCCGGCGACACTCCTGATATTCTGGATGCCTGACCGATAGAAACAGGTCTAAAAGCCTCCAACTTCTGTCTGGCTTCGATTCTTAGACCTGATATTTTATTATAATCCAAATCCTCAGGGAGTTTTTTGTTCTCCATCTTCTTATGCTGTTCTACCTGTCTTAGCTGTCTTAATATATAACCTTCATACTTGATATTTATATTGACCTGCTCAATAACATCATCCGGCAAGTGCTTTCTGTCAGGATCGATGCTTTTAAGCATTTCATAATTTAGCTCAGGCCTCTTTATTAAATCAGCCAATGTAGTTGCAGTTGCCAGAGGAGCACTGTTATAGCTCTTTAATAACTCCTGAACCTCTTTGCTTGCACCTACGGTCACGTTTTCCAGTCGCTTCTTTTCATTAATGATATCCAGTTCCTTTTTAAGAATCGAATTATACCGCTCCTCATCAATTAAGCCTATTTTATATCCAATCTTAGTAAGCCTTAAATCCGCATTATCCTGCCTAAGGAGTAATCTGTACTCTGCCCTGGATGTCATCATACGGTATGGCTCCTTTGTTTCTTTGGTTATAAGGTCGTCTATTAACACTCCTATATAAGCCTGAGAGCGATCAATTATTACAGGTTCCCTATTAAGAAGCTTCATGGCTGCGTTAATTCCTGCTATAAGACCCTGAGCCGCTGCTTCCTCGTATCCGGAGCTTCCGTTAAACTGGCCCGCGCTAAACAAGCCTTCGATATTTTTGAATTCAAGAGTAGGCTTTAACTGTGCCGGATTGATACAGTCATATTCTATGGCATAAGCATTTCTGACGATATTTGCATTCTCGAGTCCCGGTACCGAGCGATACATCTGTATCTGAACATCCTCAGGTAAAGAACTGGACATCCCAGAGATATACATCTCATTGGTATACTCTCCTTCGGGCTCAATAAATACCTGGTGCCTGTCCTTATCTGCAAACCTCACCACCTTATCCTCTATGGATGGACAGTATCTTGCTCCCGTCCCCTTAATGTCTCCGCTAAATAACGGCGATCTGTCTATATTTGCCCTGATTATCTCATGAGTCCTGGGAGTTGTATAGGTAAGCCAGCATGAAACCTGGTCTCTTTTTATATCCTCCGGCTTATTGGTAAAAGAGAAGGGTGTGATTTTTTCATCTCCCTTTTGCTCCTCCATTTTGGCAAAATCTATCGATCTCTTATCAATTCTTGCCGGTGTTCCGGTTTTAAAACGAAACATCTCCACTCCTAAGCTTTTTAGTGAATCTGTTAGCTTTAAAGCCGCCTGAAGACCGTTGGGCCCTGTCATGTGCACGGTATCTCCATAGATACATCTGGCATTTAGATAGGTTCCGGAGCATATTATAACAGCCCTGCAGTGATATATGGCTCCTGAAAAGGATTTAACACCTATAACCTTATTATCCTTTGTTAATATCTCGGTGATTTCACCCTGCTTTATTATTAAGTTAGGAGTATTCTCCATTACCTTTCTCATGGCTGTGGAATATTCCTGCTTATCTGCCTGGGCTCTTAATGAATGAACCGCCGGCCCCTTAGACAGATTAAGCATTCTGGATTGAATATATGTTTTATCTATATTCTTACCCATTTCACCGCCTAAAGCATCTATTTCTCTTACCAGGTGTCCTTTTGATGTTCCCCCTATATTAGGATTACAAGGCATCAAAGCTATACTGTCAATTGACACGGTAAAAACAATTGTACTTAGGGATAGCCTTGCACATGCCAGAGCCGCCTCACAGCCGGCATGTCCTGCCCCTATAACAACTACGTCATATTCATCAAATACGTATGACATATTAATCCTTATCCTTTCTATAACTAAAAGATTTCATATGGTTTACTTACCCATACAAAATTCACTGAATATCATATTAATTAGGTCTTCATCCACATTCTTACCCAGTATTTTACCAAGCTCCTCATATGCAGACATGAGATCTATTGAATAAAAGTCCTCGGGCATATTATTCTCTATGCTTTCTTTTACTAAATTCAGGGCTTTTAGAGCATTCCTAAAGGCCTCTAAATGTCTTTCATTTGTAATATAGATGTCTTCATTAAATGTTAAATCGCCTTTAAAAAACATCTCCTTTATTAATTGCTCCAGCTCATCGATGCCCTTATGCTCAACAAAAGAGGTGCTTACGATGGGATGGCCGGATTTATCCTTAATGTCCTCTACTGTTATTCTCGGAGGCAAATCGCTTTTATTTAACAATAATATCGCCTTTTTATCACTCGTTAAGGAAAATATTATTTCATCATTCTCATCTAAGGGAGTCGAAGCATCTATAACATATATTATTAAAACCGCTTCACGGGCTACACGCATTGCTTTATCAACACCGATTTTCTCAACTATATCCTCGGTACTTCTTATACCTGCGGTATCGATTATATTTAAGGTAATATCATTCAAGCATATGGTTTCTTCTAAAGTATCTCTTGTGGTTCCTGCAATATCCGTAACAATTGCACGATCCTCTCTTACTAATATATTTAAAAGGCTGGACTTACCTGCATTAGGCTTACCTAAAATTACCGTCTTAATGCCCTCCTTAAGTAATCTTCCTTTCCTTGAGCTGTCTATCAGCCTATTAATACTTTGACAATAATTATTCACCTTTAATAAGAGCTCGCCAGAAAATCCGTCGATACTGATATGCTCGGGATCATCCAAAGCCGCTTCTATAAATGCTATATCTCTTAAGATGTTGTCTCTTATTTCTTCAATAATTTCCAATTCTCTGCCCTTTAATTGATTTAGTGAATTCTTTAGGGCAATATCATTTTTTGCGTTTATTATATCACATACGGCCTCTGCCTGTGAAAGGTCAATTCTGCCATTTAGAAAGGCTCTTTTAGTAAATTCTCCGGGCTCTGCCAGTCTGATATCCTGCTTTAATACAGCCTCTAAAACCTTCCTTGTCACTACGATACCACCATGGCAGTTTATCTCAATTACATCCTCACGGGTATAGGTTGAAGGTGCTCTCATGACCGTAACCATAACCTCGTCTATTATAGTTTCATCGTCTACTATATGGCCATAATGTATGGTATGGCTTTTTTGCTTTGATAAAAGCTTCTTCCCATCCCTTGACCGATATATTCTGTCAATAACAGAAAAAGCCTTATCACCGCTGATTCGTATGATGCTTATTCCCCCGGTACTTAGTCCCGTAGCAATAGCAGCTATGGTATCCGTATTCATAAGAGTCCTCCTTTCATAAGATAAAAAGGTGTCTTAAAGTAAAACCCATCTTTAAGACACCCCTTCACATCAGTTTAACAGGGTTTTATGAATTTTCACCTGTTGCCCTCGCCTTGCTTTCCTTATATTCCTTATAATCCTTTTTATAATCTCTGCTGTAATTTTTAGAATAATCCTTACCGTATTTGTACTGCTTATTTTCTTTGTTAGATTTCTTATAATTTATTACAACCTTACGATATGGCTCTTCACCTTCGGAATAGGTCTCAACAAATTTATCGTTTTGCAGCGCTGAATGGATTATCCTTCTTTCATATGGATTCATGGGCTCTAAAGTAATGGATCTTCTGTTTCTTTTTACCTTGTGAGCTATATTCTTTGCGAGGTTCTCAAGCGTTTCTTTACGTCTTGCTCTGTAATTTTCTGTGTCCAGCTTGACCTTAATATAATTATCCGTATTCTTATTAATAACAAGACTAACAAGGTATTGTAGGGAATCGAGAGTTTGTCCTCTTTTTCCTATAAGAACACCCATTTCCTCTCCCTCGAGATTAATTTCCAGTAAATTATTCTCTTCATCATAAATAGTCTCTATAACAGTCTCAATATTCATTGCATTGAACACTTTTTCCAAAAAGTCCTTGGCTATATTCTCCAAGTTCTTCTTTAGCTTTACTTTTATACGTGCGGGCTTTCCAAACATCCCTAAGAATCCGGAGGTTTCCTTTTCAATAACTTCATAATCTAAGTTATCAGCCGTTGTTCCTATTTCCAGCATTGCATTTGTAAGTGCTTCATCTACCGTCTTTGCTGTGAATTCTTTCCAATCCATTATTTATCCCCCTTTTCAATATTCTTATTCTTCAGAAGGTTAGCTATCTCAGATATGCTGGTAGGATTGTAAGAATCTTTCTCCTTATTTGAATTTTCATCTATATCATCATTGCTGGTAATATCTTTATCTGAATCCTTCTTTCTATCTGAAATACTCTCAATTGACTTAGTCTGCTTTCTGGCAAGCTCCTGAATGGAGGTTCCACCGGTAGCTGCTGATTTCTTAAATAACTTCTTTTTTGCCTTCTCCTGACTCTTTGCAACAAGCTCGTCCATACCCATGCGGTCCAAATGTCTGTTTACAAAGAACTGTTGAATAATGGAGAATAAGCTGTTAGCAATCCAGTATAATCCTACACCGATTGGAAGCATCAAGCAGAAAAAGCCTGACATAATAGGCATAACAACATTCATCGAAGACATAGGATTTGGTGCTGCATCCTTCGAATTAGTCTTAACACTCATTTGCTTACTTTGTACAAACTGTAATCCCATTGATATTAACGGAATAAGAATAGATATTGATTTCCTGCTTGGTGCATTGTTAATACTTAAGCCAAAGAAGTTGTTAACACTCATTATACTTTCAATAGCCGTGTTTGCATCTGCTCCCAGTCCCTCCTGTAACAACNGATTCCACTGAGAAGTGTTAAATACCGCCAACGCCTTAATAATTTCATCTATTGTAGTTAACTGAAGCTTTTCAAAATTATTGGCTATTTCTGATAATACGCCTACACCTTCTCCGTGAGATAAAATAGCATTGGCTACGTGAGTATAAGGCTCTCGTACAAGGNTAACAAAATCAGGAATATTATTGATTACNCTGTATAATGCAAACATTATAGGTAATGTTATCAATAAAGGCAGACATCCGGATGTTGGGCTTGCACCGTATTTCTGATAAACAGCCTGTGTCTCAGCCTGCTGCTTTCTCATTGATGCCTCGTCTTTTCTTCCTTTATATTTTTCCTGAATTTTCTGTATTTCTGGAGTGATTATTGACTGTAATCTGCTAAATCTCTGCTGCTTAATTGTTAAAGGAAACATCAGAGTTTTTACAATAAATGTAAACACAAATATCGATAATGCTATGTTCTGTACTCCAAACAAATGAAAAAACTCATAAATACCATTCATTATTAAGCCTAAAAAGCTGGCAATCGGGCTTAATATATTTCCGAATAAAAATATAACCTCCAATTTAAATCCTCCTTAGGGCTGGTGATAGCGAAAACCCAGCGTTTTTTTAAGGTACCGGATCATATCCTCCCTTATGAAAAGGATGGCATCTTAAAATACGCCTAATTGCCATATACATTCCTTTAGCTGCCCCATGTTTATTTACTGCTTCCAAAGCATAATTAGAACATGTGGGATAGTATATACAACTAGAGCTTCTTTTTAAGGGTGATATGAATTTCTGATAAAGACTTATAATAAATATAAAAACCTTCTTAAACACTTCTATACCTTCTTTAATCCTAACCGTTCCTATTACATTAATTAGGAGCTGTATGCTTTATCAAAACACCGTGTAGCTTCATAAGATGTAATAAAGAATCTTCGATTTCAATATAATTCTTACCCCTGGCACCTATTCTTGCGACAACTACTATGTCCAATCCTTCTAAAATGCTATCTTCATTCAAACGATAACTTTCTCTTATTAATCGGGTTATTCTGTGCCTAATTACACTGTTTCCCACTTTTTTACTTACTGATATTCCGAGTCTGTTCTCTTTTGATTTATTTCTTTTCATATACATAACCAAATTTTTATTTGCATATGATTTCCCGGTACTATATACTTCTCTAAAATCTTCACTTTTTTTTATTGAACTTGTTTTTTTCATATTTTCCAAACCATCATACTAACAACCCATACAATAATTGTTTCGATTTCTTTTCCTGCTGATAGAAGAAAAGGTCACAAACTTGCGACCTAATTGATGTTAAGCTGAAAGCCTCTTTCTTCCTTTTGCTCTTCTGGCGGCAAGCACCTTTCTTCCTCCTGCCGTTTTCATTCTGGCTCTAAATCCATGAACCCTTGATCTTTTTCTTTTCTTGGGTTGAAATGTCATTTTCATTGCTTCGCACCTCCTTTATCGTACCGGCGCTCTTTTCGGCTGAGCTAACTCTCTTTTCAATTTTGGAATATCACGTCTATTATATTCGTATTCATCCCTCTAGTCAAGTGGTTATATTTTATAATATTCTTTCCTTATATATATAAACTAAAACAAAAAATGTGGACAAATATGATATTTATGTGGATAAACTGTTATTCTTTTTTTGGCAACGTTTATCTTTTCTTAGACTATTGACTTTTTATGTCTGTTACTTATGTTGTTATATTTATCCCCATTTCCNCATATTAACTAAATGTTTCAAGAGCTATAATAACCATTGAAAAATTGGTGAAATTGTTATAATATATTAATATGTGAGTAACAATGGAGGCAGTAATGAAAAATATAATTGAAACCAAATGGGACGAGATTTTAAAGTATTTAATAACAGAATATGGAATCACGGAAGTTTCATATAATGTCTGGTTAAAGCCCTTAAAGGTATATGATGTAACGGATCGTGTCATAACCATTTTAATTAACGATGAAAAAATCGGGCCACCCAGCTTAAATGTTATCCGTAATAAATATGAGCTATTATTGAAGGTATCTATTGAAGAGATAATTAATGAGCCTTATGAAATAAATTTTGTTCTTGCCAGCCAGATGGCTACCTCAAATAAAAAATCTGATTCATCTTCTTCAAGAAAGGTTAGTAATACACCTTCCTTTTTAAACAGCAGGTATACTTTTGATACTTTTGTTGTAGGCGGAAACAATGAATTTGCCAGAGCCGCTGCTTTGGCTGTTGCAGAAAACCCGGGAGAAATATATAACCCTCTGTTTATTTACGGCGGCGTTGGACTGGGCAAGACACATTTGATGCATTCAATAGCTCATTTTGTCTTAAATCAGAACCCTGAGACCAAAGTATTATATGTTACCAGCGAGAAATTTACTAACGAGCTAATAGATGCTATTCAGAAGAAAACAACGACACAGTTCAGAGAAAAGTACAGAAGCATTGACATTTTATTAATTGATGACATTCAGTTTATTATAGGAAAAGAAAGTACTCAGGAAGAATTTTTCCATACTTTCAATACCTTACATGAATCTAAAAGACAAATTATTATTTCTAGTGATCGTCCTCCGAAGGAAATGCTTACTTTAGAGGACAGGCTTCGTTCCCGCTTCGAGCATGGCTTAATGGCAGATATCCAATCCCCTGATTATGAAACCCGAATGGCAATACTTAAAAAGAAGGAAGAGTTGGATGGATTAAGAATTGATGAGGACGTATTAAAATATATTGCTACTAATATAAAATCTAATATTAGAGAGCTTGAGGGTGCTCTCACTAAGATAGTGGCTTTTTCAAAGCTTAAAAAACGGGAGCTTAATCTTTCTCTTGCCGAGGAAGCTCTGCAGGACATCATTTATCCTAATGAGAAAAAAATCATTACCCCCGAGCTGATAGTAGACATCGTNGCAGAACACTACAATATTACTGCTGCTGAAATTTATTCGAAGGATAAAAGCAGGAACATCTCGTATCCGAGACAGGTTATAATGTATCTATGTAGAAAGCTTACAGATCTCTCTGTAACTGATATAGGAAAATCTTTGGGTAACAGAGATCACTCTACTGTATTACACGGCTGTGACAAAATTTCTAAGGATATAGAATCAGANTCGACAGTACATAATACGATAGATGTGCTTATTAAAAAAATTAACCCAGAATAAATTGGTGATAATATGTTGATAACGGGTTGATAGGGTGTTTATACTCATTTTTATCCTGATTTTCCGTTTTTTGGATTGTTAATAAAAGAGTCTTTTTCCACACCTCTTTCATTAATTATTTACATACTTATCATTCGTTGAAATCCATGATTTATATGCTCTAAAATAGGTTTTCAACAATTACACGACGTATATTATTACGACTTCTATAATTATTTTATATATATATTTATTATATCGGGAAGGGAGTTTATTAACATATGAAAATTCAAATTCAGAAAGCAGATTTATTAAATAGTGTTAATATAGTACTTAAGGCAGTTTCCGCCAAATCCACGATGCCTATATTAGAGTGCTTGATAATCGAAGCGACAGCTCTTGGTATAAAGCTAATCGGCAACGATATGGAGTTGGGAATTGAAACAATAGTAAAAGGAAGTATTCAAGAAGAGGGAATGGTTGCCTTAAATGCAAAGGTTTTTTCCGAAATAGTTAGAAGACTCCCGGAAAATATAATCAGTATATCTACAGATGAAAATTATGTAACAGAAATTATATGTGAAAAGGCTAAGTTTTCACTTGTTGGAAGATCGGGAGAGGAGTTTCCTGTATTACCAGAGATAGAAAAAGAGAATCCTCTCATTCTGTCTCAATTTACATTAAAGGAAGTTATTAGGCAGACTGTATTTTCAATTTCGGATAATGAGAGTAACAAGATAATGACCGGTGAACTGTTTGAGATAAAGAAGAATGAGTTAAGGGTAATATCTCTGGACGGCCACAGAATTTCTATCCGAAAAATATATCTGAAGGAAGAGTATGAGGACAGAAAGGTTATTATACCGGGAAAGACATTAAACGAGATAAGCAAAATATTATCAGGAGAAGCTTCTTCCTTGGTAAACATTTATTTTACAGACAAGCACGCCATGTTTGATTTTGATGATACTGTGGTAGTGACAAGATTGATAGAAGGAGAGTACTACAGAATTGATCAGATGCTGTCGTCTGATTATGAGACAAAGGTAGTTATAAATAAAAAGGAATTGCTCAGCTGTATAGAAAGGGCTTCTCTTTTGATAAGAGAATCAGAAAAAAAGCCTATTATTATCAGAATAGGAGATAATAATTTTGAGCTTAATATTAATACAGCGATAGGATCAATGAAGGAAGATATAGATATTGTCCAGGAAGGAAAGGATATAGTTATCGGCTTTAATCCGAAATTCCTATTGGATGCATTGAGAGTAATCGATGATGAGATGGTAGATATATATTTAATAAATCCCAAGGCGCCTTGCTTTATTCGTGACAAGGATCAGACCTATATCTACCTAATCCTCCCTGTAAATATCCACGCATAAGCAGATTAGTCCAAGGAAGGAATATAAATTTTTATGACACTCTTTTAGTCATAAAAATTTATAATGACTTTCTTGGATAAGTGCAACGTGAACGAGAAAATCTTTGATTTTCGAGTTACTAATCTGCTTAAAGATTAGTCCAAGAAGAATAGATTTTATGAAACTCTTTTAGTCATAAAAAATTATAGACTCTTACATCTGCTTATTGAATAGTCCAGAAAAGAAATGGAGGCCATATGNTTCAAATTAAATTAAGGGAAGAATATATAAAGCTGGGTCAGGCTTTAAAGGCAGCCGGCGTAGTGGGAAGTGGCTCTGATGCAAAAAAAGAAATACAGGAAGGAAGAGTTAAGGTAAACGGACAGGTTGAAACACAAAGAGGAAAAAAGCTCCATGAAGGAGATAAGATAGACTATGAAGGTCAGCAGATTGAGATAGTTAAGTAGGAAACGATGGTGCCGGAATGATTGTAAGGTCATTAGAACTTAAGGAATTTAGGAATTATGAAGAGCTGAATCTGATATTTGATGANGGAATTAATATTTTATACGGAGAAAATGCTCAGGGAAAAACCAATATTTTAGAGGCTATTTATCTTGGCGGTACAACCAAATCACATAGGGGTAGTAAGGACAGAGAGATTATTCGCTTCAATAAGGACGAAGCGCATATAAGAATAAATATTGAAAAAAATCAAATATCCCATAGGATTGATGTTCATTTAAAGAAGAATAAAGCCAAGGGGGTAGCGATTGACACAANCCCTATTAAAAAACAAGGTGAATTATTTGGTATGCTTAACCTTGTGTTTTTTTCGCCGGAGGACTTGAATATAATAAAAAACGGACCGGTAGAAAGAAGAAAATTTTTGGACTTTGAGCTATGTCAGCTGGACAAAATATATATGTATCATTTGACAAATTACAATAAAGCTTTGATACAAAGAAATAATCTTTTAAAGCAGATAAGTTTTAACAGGAAGTTATTGGATACACTATATATATGGGATGCCAAGCTGATAGAGTATGGAAGAAAAATAATTGAAACCAGAGGAGCATTTATAGATAAAATAAACGAGCTGATATATCCCATACATAAGAGACTAACAGGAGGAAAGGAAAATCTAACCCTTTTATATGAGCCGAATGTTAATCAGGAGAATTTTCAGGAAAAGCTAAGTAATTCACTTAATAAGGATATGCAGATGGGAACGACCAATGTAGGTCCTCATAGGGACGATATGTTATTTTTATTAGATAATACAGATGTAAGAAAATTCGGGTCCCAGGGTCAGCAAAGAACGGCGGCGCTATCCTTAAAGCTTGCGGAGTTGGAGTTGGTGAAAGAAGTAATAAAAGAAAATCCGGTGCTTTTATTAGATGATGTATTGTCAGAACTTGATAGAAGCAGACAGAATTATTTACTGAACAGCATAGGAGATATTCAGACAATCATAACCTGTACCGGACTAGAGGAGTTTGTTAACCATAGATTTATGTATAACAAAATATTTCATGTAGCAAACGGAANGGTAAACAGAGATTGGAGAGAATAAAAATGAGCAATGAATATGATTATGGTGCAGATCAAATTCAAATATTAGAAGGACTTGAGGCAGTNAGAAAACGGCCGGGAATGTATATTGGTTCTACCGCAGCCAAGGGATTACATCATTTGGTATATGAAATTGTTGATAATGCGGTAGATGAAGCCTTGGCAGGATTTTGTGATACAATAGAGGTTAATATTAACAAGGACAATTCCATAACCGTAATGGATAACGGCCGTGGTATTCCTGTTGGAATAAATCATAAAGCAGGAATTCCCGCGGTGGAGGTTGTATTTACTATGCTTCATGCCGGAGGAAAATTCGGAGGCGGAGGTTACAAGGTATCCGGAGGTTTACATGGTGTGGGTGCCAGTGTAGTTAATGCCCTTTCCGAATGGCTTGAGGTTGAGATTTGTGTTGAAGGAAGAAGATATGTTCAGAGATACGAAAGAGGCAAGCCCGTCATGAAGCTTGAGGACAAGGGCGAAACATGCAAAAGGGGTACAAAGGTTTCATTCCTTCCTGACAAAGAGATATTCGAAGAAACGGTATTTGATTATGAGATATTAAAGCAACGCCTTAGAGAGATGGCGTTCTTAACTAAGGGTATTAAGATTATTCTGAGGGACCAGCGGGAGGAAGAGCCCCGTGAAAAATCATTTCATTATGAAGGTGGCATTAAGGAATACGTGCAGTATCTGAATCGCCATAAGGATCCTTTATATTCGGATATTATTTATTGTGAAGGAAAAAAGGATAATGTTTATGTGGAAGTAGCAATGCAGCATAACAGCACATATGTGGAGGGTTGTTATAGCTTTGTAAATAATATAACAACGCCTGAGGGCGGTACTCATATGATAGGTTTTAGAAATGCACTTACTAAGACCTTTAATGATTATGCCAGGGCGCAGAAAATTTTGAAAGATAACGAGCCAAACTTGTCCGGAGAGGATATAAGAGAAGGACTAACGGCAATAGTTAGTATAAAGCTGCCCGAACCACAATTTGAGGGGCAGACTAAGCAAAAGCTTGGAAATAGTGAAGCAAGAGGAGCGGTCGACAGCATCTTAAGCGAACAGCTTACCTACTATTTGGAGCAAAATCCAACGGTTGCCAGGACAATCTGCGAAAAATCGGTTCTTGCGCAAAGAGCAAGAGAAGCGGCAAGAAAGGCCAGAGAATTAACCAGAAGAAAGACAGCATTAGAAGGCTCAGGATTACCCGGAAAGCTGGCTGACTGCTCGGAAAAGGATCCTTCAAAATGTGAAATATATATTGTTGAGGGAGATTCGGCAGGAGGCTCCGCAAAGACAGCAAGATCTAGGGCAACTCAGGCAATTTTACCGCTAAGGGGTAAGATATTAAATGTAGAAAAGGCGAGATTAGACAAAATCCTGTCAAATAATGAAATAAGGGCGATGATAACGGCATTTGGGTCCGGAATATCTGACGACTTTGATATAACTAAGCTCCGTTATCATAAGATTATTATTATGACTGATGCCGATGTGGACGGGGCACATATTGCCACGCTATTGTTGACATTCTTCTATAGATTTATGCCTGAGCTAATAAAACAGGGATATGTATATATGGCCCAGCCACCTCTTTATAAGATAGAAAAGAATAAAAACATTAAATATGCGTACAGCGACGATGAATTAAACGCAATTCTTAATGAGCTGGGTAGAGACGGAGTTAAGATTCAAAGATATAAGGGACTTGGCGAAATGAATGCAGAACAGCTATGGGATACCACAATGGACCCGGAAAAGAGAGTATTGTTAAGAGTTACGATTGATGAGGAAGAATCCTCGGAGATTGATTTGACATTTACAACCCTTATGGGAGATAAGGTAGAGCCCAGAAGAGAATTTATTGAAGAAAACGCTAAGTATGTACGGAATCTTGATATATAAATAATCATTTCCGGGGAAACCCGTAAAGATTGAAAACGGAGGAAAGTTAATGGATGAATATATCTTCGACAAAGTGCAGGATGTAGATTTGAAGAAGACGATGGAAAAATCTTATATAGATTATGCCATGTCTGTCATTGCCTCCCGTGCACTTCCTGACGTAAGGGACGGTCTAAAGCCGGTACAGAGAAGAATTTTGTATGCAATGACGGAATTGAATAATGGACCGGACAAGCCACACCGGAAATGCGCACGTATCGTCGGTGATACCATGGGTAAATATCATCCCCATGGTGACAGCTCCATTTATGATGCTTTGGTTAAGCTGGCACAGGATTTCTCGACAAGATACCCTCTAATAGACGGACACGGTAACTTTGGTTCAGTGGATGGCGATGGAGCCGCAGCAATGCGTTATACCGAGGCCAGATTGAGTAAGATTTCTACGGAGATGCTTTCCGATATCAATAAGGATACAGTGGATTTTAATCCGAACTTTGACGAATCAGAGAGAGAGCCAGCCGTATTACCTTCAAGATTTCCTAATCTTTTGGTTAACGGAACATCGGGTATCGCTGTCGGAATGGCAACTAATATACCTCCCCACAACTTAAGAGAGGTTATAGATGGTGTTCTGAAGATAATAGATAACCAGATAGAAGAGAGCAGAGAAACCGAGATAGAAGAAATCTTAGAGATTATAAAGGGGCCGGATTTTCCTACCGGAGCTGAAATAGTAGGTGTATCCGGAATTGAAGAAGCATATAGAACCGGAAGAGGAAAAATTCGTGTAAGGGCAATTTCGGAGATAGAAACCTTACCTAATGGAAAGCCACAGATTATTGTTACAGAGCTTCCTTATATGGTTAACAAAGCAAGACTGATTGAAAAAATAGCAGATCTTGTTAAGGAAAAGAAAATAGACGGCATTACAGAGCTTAGGGACGAATCTGACAGAAACGGAATGAGAATTGTCATTGAGCTTCGCAGAGACGTGAATGCCAATGTAATGCTTAATAAATTATATAAGCATACCCAGTTGCAGGATACCTTTGGAGTTATTATGCTTGCCCTGGTTAACAATGAACCCAGAGTACTTAATATACTTCAGATGCTGGATTATTATTTAAATCATCAGAAGGAAGTAGTAACCAGACGTACAAAATATGATTTAAATAAGGCAGAGGAAAGAGCACATATCCTACAAGGCCTATTAATTGCGTTAGATCATATAGATGAGGTAATCCGTATTATACGTGGATCTCAAAACGGTAATATAGCCAAGGAAAGACTGATCGAACGCTTTGGTCTATCAGAGCCTCAGGCCCAGGCAATAATAGATATGAGACTTCGTGCGCTGACCGGCCTGGAAAGAGAAAAAATTGAGGCAGAATTTGCAGAGCTTCAGGCAAAGATAGCAGAATATAAGGCTATTTTAGCGGATGAAATTAAGCTTTTAGGAGTAATTAAAGAGGAAATCACTTTAATTCGGGATAAATACGGTGACGAACGAAGAACGAAAATAAGCTATGACGAATTTGATATTTCAATGGAGGATTTGATTCCGAACGAAACCACGGTTGTTGCGATGACAAAGCTGGGATATATTAAGAGAATGACAGTGGATAATTTCAGGAGCCAACACCGTGGCGGCAAAGGCATCAGGGGAATGCATACAATTGATGAGGATTTCATTGAGGATTTATTCATGACAAGGAATCATCATTATATTATGTTCTTTACCAATTTGGGAAGAGTATATCGTCTTAAGGCATATGAAATACCTGAGGCCAGCAGAACCGCCAGAGGCACAGCCATCATTAATCTTTTACAGCTAATGCCGGAGGAAAGAATAACCGCAGTTATTCCGATTAAGAAGTATGTGGAAGACCGGTTCGTATTTATGGCAACAAAGAAGGGCTTAGTCAAGAAGACTCTGTTTAAGGAATTTGCCAATATCAGAAAATCCGGAATTATCGCAATTAATCTTCGTGAGGATGATGAGCTGATTGAGGTTAAGATTACGGATGGAAATAAGAATATATTCTTAGTTACTAAGGACGGAATGTGTATTCGTTTTAATGAGCAGGACGTAAGAGATACCGGAAGATCCTCTATGGGTGTTATTGGAATGTCATTATCTGAGGATGATGAGATTGTCGGCATGCAGTTGGATACCCAGGGCGACTATTTACTCTTCGTTTCTGCAAAAGGTATGGGCAAACGAACCTCGATTGATGAGTTTAATGTACAGTACCGAGGAGGAAAGGGAGTCAAGTGCTATAAGATAACCGAGAAAACAGGCGCTGTTGTCGGAGTAAAGGCAGTCAATGAAGAAAACGAGGTTATGCTTATTACAACTGAGGGAATCGTAATCCGTATATTGGCCAGCGACATCTCTATACTGGGAAGGGTGACTTCCGGAGTTAAGCTAATCAATCTGGATGACAACAACGTATATGTCGCAAGCATGGCGAAAGTAAGAGAAGACAGTAAAACCACCACCGATGAAGAGGTTATAAAGAACCTTGAAAAGGAATTACAGGAGGATGCAGCCCTTTCCGATGACGAAGACTTTGAGACCGACTATGAAGAAGGTAATTATGAAGATGATGAGGCAGAGGAAGAAAAGGAGCCGGACGAAGCAGAAGAGTAGCATAAAGCTCATATGCGGAGAATAATTTATTATGCGTATTATAAACATCGAAGAGATAATATCAAATATTAAGGAAATGTGCATAGAAGCCAACATTAAGTTGGCTTCTGATGTAGAGATAGGTATCAGGGAGGCTTATAACAAGGAGTCCTCCTCTCTTGGAAAGCAGGTGCTTGGTCAGCTTCTTGAAAATCTTGATATAGCAAATAATGAATCCATACCCATATGTCAGGACACGGGAATGACGATAGTTTTTGTTAAAATTGGTCAGGATGTTCATATCGAAGGAGGCTCTCTGGAAGAGGCCATTAACGAAGGAATACGAAGAGGCTATAAAGAGGGATATTTAAGAAAATCCGTTGTTTCAGATCCATTAATCCGTGAAAATACTAATGACAATACCCCTGGAGTGATTCATTATGAAATAATATCAGGTAATCAGCTTGAAATCACAATTGCTCCAAAAGGCTTCGGTAGCGAAAATATGAGCCGCATCTATATGCTTAAGCCTGCCGATGAAGCAGACGGAATAAAAAAGGCTGTTTTGGAAACCATAACGCAGGCGGGACCTAATGCCTGTCCGCCCATAATAGTAGGCATAGGCATAGGAGGAAGCTTTGAAAAAGCAGCACTTCTTGCTAAAAAAGCCTTAATAAGGGATATTAATATACGTTCAGACAAGCCTCATATAAGAAAGCTTGAAAACGAGCTTCTCTTCGCAATCAATGAGTTAAATATCGGACCTTCAGGGCTAGGAGGAAGAATCACGGCTCTCGGTGTTAATATTGAAACATATCCCACGCATATCGCAGGACTACCGGTTGCAATAAATATCGGATGTCATGTTAACAGACATGTTACGAGGATTATTACATAAAAAATAAACGGTACATTATATTAATATAACAGAGTTGAGAATAATATGGAAAAACACATTAATACTCCCCTAAAAAAAGAAAAGNTTAAAAATTTAAAGGTCGGAGATTATGTCTTTATAACGGGCATAATATACTCTGCAAGAGATGCTGCGCACAAAAGAATGTATGATGCACTATCGGCAGGAGAGGAACTACCTTTTTCTATAGAGAACAATATAGTCTATTATATGGGTCCGTCTCCGGCAAGACCGGGACAGATAATTGGTTCGGCGGGACCTACCACCGCAAGCCGCATGGACAAGCATACACCAAAGCTACTGGAAATGGGACTGTCAGGGATGATAGGTAAGGGGACAAGAGGTAGGGATGTCATAGAATCCATGAAAAAGAATAAGGCGGTATATTTTGTCGCAACGGGGGGAGCCGGAGCATTGCTTTCAAAGTGTATAAAGAAAGTAAAGGTAATCGCCTATGATGAGCTTGGAACAGAGGCGATTCACGAATTATATGTTGAGAATTTCCCGGTTATCGTTGCGATTGATTCAAATGGCAATAATTTGTTTGAATTACAAAGCCAAATCAGTTGACAAAAGAATTTGCTTTTGTTATACTAATTTTTGTTTCCGCGAGATTTTACGGATAAAAATAAATACAGTTATTAATTCAGAATTTGGAGAAATACTCAAGAGGCTGAAGAGGCGCCCCTGCTAAGGGTGTAGGTCGGGCAACCGGCGCGAGGGTTCAAATCCCTCTTTCTCC
>JGI24710J26742_10001392_pt1 | contig 22220 bp, 22 predicted proteins | sample BioPla2DNA2_FD_26742 | JGI IMG/M metagenome (IMG submission 26742) | reverse complement strand
AGTACGGTCGTTCCTATTCCTAACAAAAATGTTAGAAAGGCAATAAGAATGCTTAAAAGCAGACTGATTGGAAACAAGATTATTTTTAATATCCATCTCATTTTATTACCTCTTGAAGATTCATTCTTTAAGTTTGCTAAAGCGGCATGAGTGAATTCATACCGCTCTAACATTATTTTTCGACCATGAATTCGCTTTTCTTTGGCGTTGATACTTTCTGTAAAAAGCATCTCAATAACGAAAATTCAAGTGGTTCATTTCGACTAAACAACGTATTATTCCGTACTATCGAGTATTATTCGTGTCAAAAATGTTGTCTTTTTGTTGTCTTTTTAATTCTCGAAGTGCTGTAAGCCTTGATTTTACTCGCTTTTTTTGTCTATGGGCTTCATTGTCGGGAAGAGTATGACGTCTCTAATGGACGGCATTCCTGTCAGAAGCATTATTAATCTATCCACGCCGATTCCCAATCCGCCGGTAGGAGGTAAACCGTAGCTTATTGCGTTTAAAAAATCTTCGTCTATTTCATTGGCCTCTTCGTCGCCTGCAGCTTTAAGCTCTGCCTGTCTCTCAAATCTTTCCCTCTGATCTATCGGATCATTTAATTCCGAGAAAGCGTTTGCATATTCGCGCCCGCCGATGAAAAGTTCGAATCTTTCGGTAAATCCCGGATCGCTAGGCATTCTCTTTGCAAGAGGCGAGATTTCAACGGGGTGTCCCGTAACAAAAGTCGGATTTATGAGCTTTTCTTCACAAAACTGTTCAAAAAACAGATTTATAATATCTCCTACAAGGTGATGAGGCTCAAACTCAACATTATTTTGTTTTGCAATTTTTCTGGCTTCTTCCAATGTTGGAACTTTATCAAAATCTACATTGGCATATTTTTTCACAGCATCTTTCATGCTTATTCTTTCGAAAGGTTTTGAGAGGTCATAGGTTGTTCCTCCGAATTCTATCACGGTTTCTTCACCCAATACGGAAGCAGCAACACTTTTAATCAAATCTTCGGTTAGTTTCATTATTCTCTCAAAATCCACATACGCCCAATAAAGTTCCAGAAGGGTGTATTCCGGATTATGATAGGTATCCATTCCCTCGTTTCTGAAAACTTTTCCCATCTCATAAACCTTATCGAACCCCCCTACTATCAGTTTTTTCAGTGGTAGCTCCAATGAAATTCTGAGATTCATGTCAAGGTTTAAGGTGTTGTGATGTGTTTCAAACGGGCGTGCCGCAGCACCTCCCGCCACTGTCTGAAGTACCGGGGTTTCTACTTCGATAAACCCCATATCGTCAAGAAACTTTCTGATTTCCTTAATTATCTTTGTGCGTGTAATAAAAGTCTTTTTCACTTCAGGGTTTGTTATAAGGTCAAGATATCGCTGACGGTATCTCAGATCCACATCCCTGAGTCCATGGAATTTTTCAGGCAGGGGGTGAAGCGATTTTGAAAGCAGTTCAACCGACTCCGCTTTTATTGAAATCTCTCCTTTTCGGGTTTTGAAAACTGTACCCTTTACTCCGACTATATCTCCAAGATCCCAACTTGAAAATCTCTCAAACTCTTCCTGTCCGATTATATCTTTCTTAACATATATCTGTATCTTGCCGTCGGAATCGGTTAAATCGATGAAATTTGCCTTGCCCATATTCCGCCAGCCGGTAATTCTGCCGGCTACCGAAACATGCCTCTCCGGAAGCATTTCATCGAAAGTCTCTATTATCTCTGCAGATTTTGCATCTACATCGAACTTTGTCGTCTCATAGGGGTCCCTGCCGGCACTTTTAAGTTTTTCGAGTTTCTCAATTCGGATTTCGTGCTGTTGCTGGTGTCCGCTAACCGTCTCTTCAATATTCTCTTTATTTTCTATCAATGTAAATCAACCCCATCCAATTAATCCTACAGGTTTTGTTTTCCTATTTCGACAACTTCGAATTTCATTTTATATCCTGAGGGTAGAACGACATCAAAGATTTCTCCTACCGATTTCCCAATCATCGCTTTACCCATAGGAGATTCGTCGGATATTTTCCCCTGCGAAGCATTTGCTTCATTTGAGCTCACAATACTATAGTCTTCGAACTCTCCGGTTTCAACATCTTTTATTTTTACGGTGCAACCTATGCACACATTATCGGTATTGAGTTCAGAGACATCGATAACTCTTACATTCGTAAGGGTTTTTTCGAGATAGCTTATCCGTCCCTCCAACATAGCCTGATCATTTTTGGCTTCGTCGTACTCACTGTTCTCGGAGAGGTCTCCAAAAGACAGTGCCGTTTTTATCTTTTGCGCAACTTCTTTTCTTCTTACCGCCTTCAGGTATTCAAGCTCCTGCTCCATTGATCGCATCCCTGCCTGGCTCATCAATATTTCTTTTTTCAAAATACACCAACCTTTTCTACAGGATTATCTCCGGATATCCAATATTAGTCGACCGGATATCCGGTCGACTAATATGGCAATTATTATATTGTATGCTACATATCAAGTCAAGAGAAACTGCCGATTAATGACCCCAAAACTTCAATCGCCCTGCCCAGCTGTTTATCTTGAACCATATTAGGCTCTTCGTCGGGAATTATAAAATCCGCCTTCGACTCCACCACATAGTCGGGGGTTATCCCCTCTTTATCGAACAATTCGCCTTTAGGCGTCAACATCTTTGCAACCGTCAGATTAACTGCAGACCCGTCAGACAATACCGTCAGTTGTTGGAGTGTTCCCTTGCCGAATGTCTTGACACCGACAACCTTGGAATCATTCAAATCTCTCAACACCCCGCAAAATAGCTCGGAAAAACCTTTAGTATTTTCATTTACCAGAATAACGGAAGGGATGGTAAAACTTCTTGAGTCGGATGTATACAGGGTTTTTATCGTTCCATCAGGATAGTTTCCTCTAATCATTGCACCGGTCGGAACCATGATATCAAGCATAGCTGCAACACTGGCAATATCCGTACCACCGTCCGAATTTCTCAAATCAAGAATTAAGCCTTTAATTTTTGAATTCTTCTTTGCGCTTTCCAGCGCACTTTCAAACTGACTATATGTTTTCTCGTTTATAGATTTTATTTTTATATATCCGATTCCCTCTATTCCTTCGTAATAGAAAACAGATATTTCATTAACAGAAACCCGCATGAGTTCAACTTCATTTTCTTCTCCGTCGCGCGTATAAGTGAGCGAAAATTTTGAGCCCAGAACCCCCGAGAGCCTGGTATCAATATCCTGACCGGTCAAATTGATTACATCCTCACCGTCGATTTTGATCACGACATCTTCTATCCTTAAATCCTGTTGTTGCGCGGGTGTATTTTCATATATTTTGGTTATGACCATGTAATTGTTTGCATCTCTTGCATATTCAAAACCGGGGCTGATTACCGTCCCTCTCGATTTTGCCGCACGCGAAGCAACCTGCTCCTGTGTCAGATATTCGGTATCCGGGTCATTTAGTCCGGAAACATAGCCTTTAGCCATCGAGTCATATAAACTCTTTTCATTTATTTTGAAATAAGTATTTTGCCTTACGATGCTGTCAAGTTCGGATATTTTAGAGTACATTGCAGCCCGTTCTTTTACATTAAGCACTTTTTGATCAAAGAGCCTCATGGAAGCAATCATTGTCAATGTAATGGTAAGTGCAGTAAAAAGAAATAAAAAGGCCAGAGCTACTCCGACCGATATTTTTCTACTCATTTGATACCTCTTTTTCTCGGATTATCAAATCATTTTCGCTCATATTAAATGATTATGTCATCGGGTGCATTCAGTCAGTACGAAAAGTCTTCAAGACGAGGGTCTGTTTTGGAGGATGGATGTGGGATCTACTCTTTCCCCTGCTATTCGAATTTCAAAGTGCAGATGCGGTCCTGTAGAGTTGCCCGTCGAACCGACAGCACCTACAGGGGTTCCCTGCACGAGATAATCACCCTCTGAAACATATATCGAGCTCAAATGAGCATAGAGTGTCTTATATCCGCCACCGTGGTCTACAATTACATAATACCCGTAGCCGGTAGTTCCGTATATTACTTTCTGAACTATCCCGTCATTTGACGCAATAGCCGATTTCCCATATATTCCACGGCCGGCAATGTCTATACCGCCGTGAAAATTTGCTCTGCCGTAAAGTGTTCTCATTCCGTACCCTGAGGATATCCAGCCAAATCCCGGTACAGGCCAGGTGAAATAACCGCCTACATACTCAATATCGCTGGGCTGGCTCATAAGCTGGGCTATATATTCATTCTGTCTTGCAATTTCTTTGAGTATCTCTTCGCTTTCGTCTTCTCTTGCGTGTTGCATTGCTCTTGCCTGGCTGAGGTCGCTATCCGCTTCTCTGAGAAGTGCTGCCAACTGTTCATATTTCAAGTCAAGTTCCGCCTTGAGATCTTCCAAAGCTATGAGGGAAACCTCAAGTTCTTTTTTCATCTCTTCGATTTCGGCTTTTGCTTCTGTAATTTCCGAAATAAGGTTTGTATCCCTCACAGAGATGCTTCTCATATATTCGCCCAAAACCAAAAATTCAGAAAAGCTGCTCGAACCCAGCAATACCGACATGTCGCTTGAATCGTTTGACATGTATATCGTGCGAAGACGCCTTGCAAACTGATCGATATTATAATCCAGTTCTATCTGTTTCTCATCAAGCTCCTGTTGTTTTTCAGCTATGGCAAGTGTTGTATTTTCAATCTCAATCCTAAGATTTTCTATCTGCTCTTTGACATTGTTCAAACGCTCTGCGTGCGTATCTCTCATTACCGCAAGCTTTTGTACATTATCTTTTATTTCGTTTATCTGCCGATTTATTTCATTAAGTCTTTCTTGAAGCTCTCTTTGTCTGGCAAGCGCATCCGCCAGGTCATCACCATGAGCAGGTGAGGGCAACACTATAAAAAGCATAAACATTGCCACAAATAGACAAATTATCCTTTTAGCCATGATAAACCCCCTTAAAACAGACTTTAGACCTTCAGATATTTTCGTATGGCGCCTGAGCTTCCGAGAGCCCCGATAAATGTGCCGCCACCGGCAAAACCTATAAGAACCCACATCCAAACTTCGGAAAATGCGATTGAACTGGCTTTAATCGAGGCAAGAATTCCCACGCTTGATTCGTCGACAATATAATTGATACCTTCGTATATCCCAAGCAACATCAAAAAGGCCATAACCGCAGCGATGAGACCGACTAAGACACCTTCCACAACGAACGGAAGTCGAATGAAACCGTTGGTTGCTCCGACATATTTCATAATGTTTATCTCTCTGCGCCTGGCAAAAACCGTCAAACGAATGGAGTTCGAGATTACGACCAACGACGCCAAAACCAAGACAAGGACAATAATCCCTCCGAACATCAACAGAACTTTTTCCATTCCGGTCAATGTTTCGACAACCGACATAAGAGCATTCGCCTTGTAAATCATCGGCAATGCTTCAAGTTCATCTATTACTTCCTGCGTATCGGAAATATCCTTTAAAGTGATGATATAGTTTGCCGGAATCGGGTTTCCGTATTTGTAGTCTTCAAAGATCCCCTCTTCGGGATCAACCCCCATCATATCCTGTGCTTCTATAAGAGCATCGTCTTTGGAAATAAATTTATACGTGGCTATCTTGTCCATTTTTTCGATGTGCACCCTGAGTTCTTCCATCTCTTTATCGGTGACATCATCTTCAATAAAAGCCCTTATTTCATTCTGGCCTTCAACTTTATAAAAAACCTCTCTCACATTCAATGACAAAAGCATTGCCCCCCCGATTAAAACGAGGCAAGCAGACAAAACACCTATTGAAGCGAAAGACATCAGTCTGTTTATCCAGATATTTGAGATTCCCTGTTTAACTAAATATTTAAAACTTCCCCAATTCATGTAGTCGAGCCCTGCTTTCCGGTGTCAAAAAGAATATTTCCATCTTCAAGTTTTATCGTTCTTTTATGGAAATTTTTCACCATTTCCTGTTCGTGAGTAACAACGAGAATCGTCGTGCCGAGACGGTTTATTTCAGATAAAAGCTCCATTATTTCGTAGCTGAGTTCAGGGTCAATATTTCCCGTAGGTTCATCGGCTACTATAATGGGGGGATTGTGGGCTAAAGCTCTCGCCAAAGCTACCCGTTGTTGCTCGCCTCCTGAAAGTTGCTCCGGATATACCCGCGATTTATTCGACAATCCGACCAGGTGCAGAATATACGGGACTCTTTTTCTTATTTCCCTGCTGGGAATATTAGTCACCCTCATAGCAAAGGCAACGTTGTCGTATGCCGTTAAGTTAGGTATGAGACGAAAATCCTGAAAAACAAATCCCATCCTTCTCCTAAGGTAGGGTATCTGTCTGTTTTTGATTTTTGTTAGATTATAGTTACCTACGACAATAGTTCCCTTGGTGGCTTTTTCTTCCCTCATCATCAATTTCAGCAAAGTGCTTTTCCCTGCACCGGAATGTCCGAGGATAAATACAAATTCGCCCTTTTCTATAAAGAGATCAATGTCATTTAAAGCAACGGTGCCGTTTGGATATACTTTTGACACCCCTTTAAACTCAATCATTTTACATCACCTTTTCTGCTGATAACACATAAAAACACCACTGCCATACAACGATTCGATAAATTATCAGCTGTTTTTAATACTTAGTCGGGTTAGAATCGAGATATTTTTTTACCATTAAAGCAACTTTGAATACAATTGCATGGTCAAACTGTCTCAAATCGAGACCGGTAATTTTCTTGATTTTCTCCAAGCGATAGATCAACGTGTTTCTATGAACAAAAAGACCTCTTGATGTTTCGGATACATTTAAGTTGTTTTCGAAAAACCTCTGTATCGTAAAAAGCGTTTCCTGATCAAGAGAATCTATGGACCCTTTCCTGAAAACTTCTTTTAAATACATTTCACAAAGCGTGGTAGGAAGCTGGTAGATGAGTCTTGCAATTCCTAAATTGTCAAATGTTGTTATCACTCTCTCGTTATCGAAAATCTTTCCGACTTCCAAAGCAAGCTGTGCCTCTTTAAATGAAGTTGCAAGTTCATTGATTGTGTTGACAATTGTACCTATACCTATAACACAGGACACATAGTGTTCACCGTCAAGTATGTCGATTATTGAGCCCGCCAGCTTTTCAACATCTCTGAGATCAATGTCTCTGCCGATTTCCTTTACAACTACTATATCTGTTTCACTAATGCTGAAAACAAAATCTTTTTGTTTCTCGGGAAAAAGTTCCGACACAATATCAAAAACGGAAATACTGTTTCCGGCGTTAACTCTTATCAAAAGTACCGCACGCTGTACTTCCATAGCAAAATTCATCTCTCTTGCTCTTGTGTAGATATCGCCCGGAAGAATATTATCCATTACAAGATTTTTGATAAATTTCCCTTTGTCAAATCTGTCATCATGGTATTCCTTAATCTCAGTCAAAAAAGCCGCTACCATTTTTGCCGTGCATTCAGCGCTTTCCTCCAGCCCTTCCACATAGACACAGTACTCTACCCTCTTGTTATGCGCGATATAGCAATATACTCTATTGCCGATTCTCTTGATGTCGTTATCGCCGTCATAACTCTCAATTATTCCGGGCACCGTGCTGTCAAGCTGTTGCAAATCGCTGCTGGCAACCACAACCGAATGGCTGTCTATAACACCGATAGTGTGCTTGGAAGCTTCACTTAGCTGAAGAATTATACTTTGGAATATTCTCTTGCTGGGCATTGTTTTCCTCTTTCAGAATTTCGTTTCAGGCATAATCGGAACACTGTTTATAGTCAAAACATAGAAAATTAAGCAGTTATTAAGTCTAAGATATACATATATTACACAACTCGTCTGCTTTTTGCAACACTTATGCACAAAAATCGAGGCTCAATTTGTACAATATTTCTCAAACAATGGCATAATAAATATCATTTTCAATTACTGATTTCCTCTTTTTTATCCAATAAATTGCTTATTTTACAGTAATCCGCAAGCCGAAGCCTTTCAGCCCTGATCTTCGTATCCAGGCCCAGAGTTTTAAGGATTTCTTCTATACGGCTCTTATCAATTCCGATGACAGAAGATATCGCGTTTGCAGAGGTTTTCCTTCTCTGTGAAAAAGCAGCTTTGATGATTTCGAACATCTTTTTTTCATTTGAAGGAGCTACCCTTTTTGTCTTTAAAATGTCAAACCTGACCACACTGCTATCAACTTTGGGTTTAGGATAGAAGCTTTCCGCTCCAACTTCAAAAAGGATATTCACGTCGCTGTAATATCTGGCAGCAAGGGTGACCGCTCCGGAATTTCTGCTGCCTTCTTCAGCAGCAAACCTCTCAGCGGCTTCCTTTTGCATCATTGCCACGATGCAATCGATCGGGTACTCATTTTCCAGAAGATTCATTATAATCGGACTGGTAATGTAGTAGGGCAGGTTTCCGAATACCGCTACATTTTTGCCGGCTAAATGCTTTTCGATTATTTCATGTAAATCAACCTTTAAAATATCGGAATTGATTAAAATGAAATTAGAAAACTTACTAAATCTATCCGAAAGCATGGGAATAAATCTCTTATCAATTTCTATACATACAACTTTTGAATACTTTTTTAACAGCTTTTCCGTCAATTTTCCCGTTCCGGGCCCGATTTCTATAACCCCCGTGTCTTCTTTCAGCCCTTCGGTATCGACCATCCTTTCGGCTACAGTCTTATCAATGAGAAAATTCTGTCCCAGCTTTTTATTTGGTTTAATCTTATTATTATAAACAAAAGATTCGCTCATTTATCCTCTCCGGAATACCCCTTCGTCTTCTTTAGTCATTCATTGTTGATTTTAATTACCAAATCCAATATTATCTAGTATATAATTAATTTTTGCGAGGTCAAAGTTGAATAGTCAAAGTAGAATAGATAAAACAAATTATTATCTCGATATCGCCGAAACCGTTCTCGAACGCGGAACATGTCTAAGGCGCAATTACGGTTCAATAATAGTAAAAAACGACGAAATCATCTCCACCGGCTATGCAGGTGCTCCCAGGGGGAGAAAAAACTGTATAGATTTAGGATACTGCAGAAGAGAACAGTTGAATATACCGAGAGGCATGAGGTATGAGATATGTCGTTCCGTTCATGCCGAGGCTAATGCTATAATAAGCGCCAGCCGAAGAGACATGATAGGAGCTACCCTGTATCTGGTTGGTATAGAGGCAAAAAGCGGGGAGTATGTAGCTAATGCCTCCTCCTGCTCGATGTGTAAAAGGATGATTATAAACTCGGGTATCTCGACTGTTGTTGTGCGTATGTCGAAAGATTCTTATACTACCGTTGATGTTTATAATGAATGGGTATTGAACGACGATAGTTTGCAGGGAGACGGGGCTTATTAATTTAACGGATTTATAAGGAGCTGATTTAATTGCTGTTATGTATTGACATAGGAAACACAAATATTGTACTGGGTTGTTACAAGGGGGATGAGTTGGTATTTTATTCCCGAATGTCGAGCAGTAAAAACCGACTCGGCGATCAGTACGCCGTCGATATCAATGATATTCTTTCTCTGTACAAAGTCGATAAGTCACAAATACATTCCGCTATATTAAGTTCAGTTGTCCCATCGGTGACAAAAGAAATATTTATGGCAGTCAAACTCGTTCTTTCAATCACTCCCATGGTTGTGGGACCGGGAATTAAAACAGGACTGAACATAAAAATCGATGATCCGGGTCAGCTCGGAAGCGATATGGCGGTTACGGCGGTAGCCGCTAAATCAAAGTATCCTTTACCGATAATAATAGTTGATATGGGTACTGCAACGACATTTTCAATTATTGCGAGAAACGGAGATTTCCTTGGAGGCTCCATATTGCCCGGGCTTTCAATTTCTACCGAAGCTCTGGTTGAAAAGACCTCTCTCCTAACCGGAATCTCTTTTGAAGCACCCAGGTCGGTTATCGGCACCAACACTTCCGACAGCATGAAGTCAGGCGCCATCTTCGGGACCGCTTCCATGATTGAGGGAATGTGCCATCGCTATTTTCAGGAAATCGGAGATGATGCCACTACTATAGTTACCGGAGGCCTTGCAGAAATAATTGCAAAGCACTGTAGAGTAGAAATGATTGTAGATCAACTTCTATTGCTGGAGGGATTAAAAATAATATACAACAAAAACATATAGGTTTAATTTTGTTTTTTATTGGCGAAGCATCCCTTTGCCACGGCAAAAATTCAAGGAGCTTCAGCCGGAGGAAATATGAACAATGAAAGTAATCAGAGAGCGAAAATCAAATCGCTCACAGTAGCTGCCCTGATTATCGCAATAGTGATAATTTTGGCTCTAACCAATCTCGGAATATTGATGATTACCCCGCTTGGTGTCTCAATAGTCCATATCCCGGTTATCGTCGGCGCCCTGCTTTTAGGCGCAAACTACGGTGCTTTTTTCGGTTTTATGTTCGGGTTGCTAAGTTTTCTCATCGCCACTCTTCAGACTCCCCCGACAGGATTTCTTTTTTCACCGTTCGCTCCCGGCCCTCCGGGTTTAAGCGGAAACTGGGCTTCCCTGATAGTCTGTTTTGTTCCGAGAATACTCATTGGAGTTTTTACAGCACTTTCACTCAAACTGTTTTTAAAATTGTTTAAAAAGCCTTTTCTCGCATATGGTTCGGCAGCATTAATCGGTTCAATTACAAATACCGTATTGGTTCTGTCATTTATGTACATTTTTTTCTTTAGGAGCGGAGAGTTGGCTGAGTCAATTCTCGGGGTATCACTTATGAGCATTGTTGTTATGCAGGGTATCCCTGAAGCAATAGTAGCTGCTCTCGTTTCGTCTGCTCTGTCTGGTGTTTTGGTAAAACAGGGAGAGAAACTTAAGAATCGAAATTAACGTATTTGTAGAATTATAACAGGAGATTTCATTTGGCCTCTTCATTAAAATCACTAACGGAAAAGTTAAAAACTGTAGAGCTCGTAATTTTTGACAAAGACGGCTTGATTATCGACTCGGAAAGAGAAGTATATGAGAGTTGGAAAACCGTTTTATCCGAAAATAATTTAAATTTTTCGGATGAATGGTTTTCCACAATAGTCGGAATACGCATCGAAGACAGGACAAAAATCCTTTTCAGACAATTTGGCAAGCTCGGTCTCGAAATGCAAAAAGCTACGCTTAACTTAATTCATCAAAATCGCTATGACACAATAATACCTCTCAAAAAGGGGCTGAAAGAACTTCTGGAAACACTTTCTTACCTCAATATAAAAAAGGTCGTCGCCACATCTTCGACGTTGTTGGACACTAAGAGAACACTCGGTGTGCATAATATATTGGAAGAGTTTGATCTGATTGTAACCGGCGAACTTGTTGAGTTTGGCAAACCCGCACCCGATATATTTCTGAAATGCAGTGAGCTGATGAATGTCAGCCCCTCCAAATGCCTTGTTCTGGAAGATTCCGATGCGGGAATTAATGCTGCAAAAAGTGCAGGAATGATAGCTATATTAGTTCCCGATTTGGCAAAAAACTCCGCCGAAGTAGTCAATATGAGCGATGCGGTTCTTGATAATCTGCTGGAAGTTGTCAATCTTTTTACTGCAAAATAAAAAGCCATACATGCTTACACATTGACTATGTAAGTATGCATGAGCCATTTTTGTGAATAAAATATCAATCCCGCATTGCCGTCTGCTCTCAGTTTAGAACCCGTCTGTTTGACGGTGGGTAAAGACTGCCCGATTCCTTTAAGCTTCCTTTTTATAAAGGTGTGCTCTCCGTGTCGGAGCAAGAATCCCTTATCTAATACTCGTAGGATTAAAAAAGAGAGCAACAATTCGAACAACGCAGGATTGATTGTTATTCTATGTCCATATTCTCTTCAAATTCATATAAGTCGGAAAGTCTGTCAATAAATATCTCACTTATTTCGTCAAACTCATCGTCATCTTCTATCGCTTCAAGAATTTCCTCTCCGTCTTCTTCAACTATTTTCATAATTACAAGGTTAAGGTCCTCGTCAAGCAAATCCTCAGGATTTTCTGTACATGTCATAAGTGCTACATAGGTGTCTTCACCCTTTTCCAGTGTGTCCACCAGTTCGAAAACATGTTCCTCGCCTTCTTCATCTGTCAGCGTAATAATATCAGGAAGAAAATCTCCTTCAAATTCAAAATCTTCTTTGTTGTCCATCATAGACTCCTTACATTTATTTGATTATATTTTACACTTTTTTGACAACCTTAGTCAATAAGCTTAGTCTATTGTCAGTTTTTTATAGTATGAAAATGCGGTATGTGATATTATTGTACTTGACATCAAGTTAGGGGTGTAAAAATGAAAACTTTTTTAAAGGTTTCTCTAATACTCATTCTTTCTCTTATATTTTTGTTCGGTTGCTCGAAAGAAAAAGAAGCAGAGATTTTAGAAAGCAGTTTAAAACAATTAAATTCTCCGAATCAGGGCGATAAGATTGCTGTATTTGATACTGACATGGGTATCTTTAAAATTGTACTTTACGATCGTATAGCACCAAAAGCAGTTGATAATTTTATAACACATGCCAATAACAATTACTATGACGGCCTCAGCTTTCACAGAGTTATTGAAGACTTTTTGATTCAAAGCGGTGACCCGACAAATACGGGAAGCGGCGGTGACAGCGCCTCGATGGTGCCCTTTGAAAACGAATGCAGTGAAGATCTTCACAATTTCACAGGTGCAGTAGGCATGGCCGCATTTGAAAAAAATCAAAATAAAAGTCAGTTCTATATAATTGCGGGTGGAGATATTTCCGACGAGATGATAAACAATATGAAAATCGCCGGATATTCACAGGAAATAGTCGATGCCTACATTGAGGTCGGCGGCAGACCGACTCTGGACTATAACTATACCGTATTCGGTCAGGTATATGAAGGTATGGATGTTGTTTTGGAAATTAATAAAGTAAAAGTCGGCAGCGATAACAGACCCGAAAAGGAAATATTGATAAAATCAGTAACTATAGACACTTTTATTCCGGAATAAATTGAAAGTTATATTTGCACAAAAAACATGCATTTGACATCTATGATATCAAATGCATGTTTTTTTACATGTTATTTATTTATGTTTAAAAATGGTTTGATTGTTCCCGCCACAGCGCTCACAGGCATTGACTGTAGAAATACACGTCCCGGTCCAGTTATGACGGTGTTGAAAATTCCTTCGCCGCCGAATAGCATATTTTTAATTCCGGGAACCGATTGAATATCCATAGAACAAGTCGCATCCATTGCGGCAAGATAGCCCGTATCCACAACTATGGTCTGTCCCGGCTGCAACATATATTCGACAACATGGCCGTCAATCTCAATAAATGCAATTCCGGGTCCGGAGATTCTCTGCATTATAAATCCCTCTCCGCCAAAAAGACCGGCTCCAAGTTTCTTTTGGAAAAACACGGACATTTGGACTTCCGATGTGCTGGCAAGAAAACCGCTTTTCTGCACGATAATATCCTGACCCGGTGCAAGTTCAAAAGCCTTAATGGATCCGGGAAAACTCGATGCAAACGCAATCATTCCGGGACCGTTTGTAGCGGTATATCTGTTCTGGAACAATGCTTCTCCTGCGAACATTCTCCCCATTGCCTTGCCGAATCCGCCTCCGGAAGTAGTCTCCATCTTCATATTGGGAGACATCCAACACATGCTTCCCCTTTCCGTTATCATGGTTTCCCCATCATTCAGATTGCAGGTAACTACGGGAAGGGGTTCTCCTTCGATCTTATAGTTCATAATAACTCCTTTATAAAAAACATAGAATGATATCAACTTAATTATAAACCAACCGGCATCACTAAGACAATGAAAATTTATCAGGCATATTCATCCCCTATGATATTTCATACCTTTTTCTATGGTTGCTACGCGATAGATCTGTTCAACAAGCATAAGTCTTGCAAACTGATGAGTCATTGTCATATCCGATAGCGATAACAAATAGTCAGCACTTTTTTTTATACTTTCGGATAAACCCAAATGACTGCCTACTACAAAATTTATTGTTGATGAAACAAGAGAATACCCGATAATCAGATTAGCAAAGTCTTCAGTGCCTGCTCTATTGCCTTCAATTGCCAGCGCAATAACAACTCCCTTATTCTTTTCCAGACGTTCTCTTATTTTAATTCCTTCCTGCTCCAGCGAAAACAATATCGATTTTTCGGAATTGTCTTGAGGGCGAACTTCGGGTAGTTCCATCACATTTATGTTGTAAAACCGCTTAATGCGCTCTATATAATCTGTGACTCCGTCATTTATGTACTTAATTGATAATCTTCCAACCGCAATAATATTAATCTTAAGCATTTTACAGTTCCACCACCGCACCCGGTCTGGACCTTGGCGCAACCTCCAGTCCGCTGCATTCGACTCCAAAATTTTCTAATGCCGAGAGACATGCCATCCGAGCGATTTCAGGTGCATTGTTGTTTTTTGACAGGTGCATTAAACAGAATTTTTTGTCACCGGATTCACAGGTTAGTTGTGCCACTATCCTCGAACATTCCGTGTTGGACAAATGACCTTTATCCGAAAATATTCTTCTTTTTAAAAAATAGGGATAATCACCGTATCTAAGCATATTTTCATCATAATTCGATTCGATGGCTATGAAGTTGCTGGCTCTGAGGATATCCATAATTTCACAGGACACACATCCCGAATCCGTCAGAATCGATATCGATTTTGAATTTGAAAGGGAGAACCTGTAACCAAAACACTCCGCGCTGTCATGGCTGGTGGCAAATCCAAAAAACTCCATTCCATCAATCACAACGGTTTCTCCGCTCTTCAGGGAAATGATATCGGATTTTTCCGGCATCAAATCCTTGTCTAAAAGATAGCTTAGCGTTCCCTTTGATGCATATACAGGGATTTTGTGTCTTCTCAAAAACACCCTCAGTCCGGCAACATGATCAATATGTTCATGCGTGATAACTAAGGCTGATATTTCTTCCGGCTTAATGCCAATACTGTCAAGGGCCGCGGCTGTCGTCTTGTAATTCATTCCGATATCTACAAGCACTTTGTTGTTGCGGTCACAGATTAATGTGCTGTTTCCGGAACTTCCACTGTATAAAGTCTGAAAAAAGGTCATTGTACCTCCGGCGGGTTTATTGCGGTTATTCTATACTTATACTTGCGCCAAGTTCATTCAGTTTTGGAACTATGTCTTCATATCCTCTGTCAATGTGGTAGGTGTCTTCTATCTCGGTTATTCCGTCACAAGTCATGGCGGCAATCAAAAGTGCGGCTCCCGCACGAATATCGGAAACTTTGACGGATGCGCCATATAACTTCTCGGTACCTTCAATAACCGCGACCTTTCCGTCAACCTGAATTTTAGCACCCATTCTCTTCAGCTCATCGATATACTTGAACCTTGACCCCCATATTTCTTCGGTAACTATTGAAGTTCCCTTGGCTTTGCTCAAAACCGCTGTCATTTGGGGTTGCATATCTGTGGGAAATCCGGGATGCGGCATGGTTTTTATATTCGTCGGTCTTATATCTCCTTCCATTGAAACCTGAAGATAGTCATCTCCGATATTAATATCCGCTCCTATCTGTCTTATTTTGTAAATAATTGATTCCAGGTGTTTGGGAATAATGTTTTTCAGTACGATATTACCTTTTGTCGCAACCGACATGGCCATATACGTGCCCGCTTCAATCTGATCAGGTACAATGCTGTAGTTTGTACCTCTAAGCGACTTTACTCCCCTAATCTTTATTACGTTAGTTCCGGCTCCGATAATATCGGCGCCCATTGAGTTCAAAAAGTTTGCAACATCAACTATATGAGGTTCCCGCGCAACATTTTCCAATACGGTCAGGCCATCTGATTTAACTGCTGCCAACATTGCGTTTATCGTTGCTCCTACCGAAACAACATCAAAGAACACTCTCGATCCTTTATATTGACCTTTATAATTCAGGTTTACTATCCCATATTCAACAGACCATTCGTAGCCCAATGCTTCAAACGCCTTTAAATGCTGATCAATCGGTCTGGGGCCCAAATCGTCGCCGCCCGGAAGCGACACCTTACTTGTTCTGAAACGGGAAATCAATGCTCCTAAAAAGTAATAGGTCGCCCTCATATTTCTGGATAATTCGACCGGTACCTCATACTTGTTTATTGAAGTAGGGTCTATCATCAAGGTGTGTCCATTTACCCGTTCGATTCGCGCACCGAGCTCTCTCAATATTTCTACGATTGCAGCCACATCGCTTACCATAGGTATATTTTCAATAATACACGGTCCGTCGGAAACCACAGTAGCCGGCAATATGGCAACTGCAGCATTTTTAGCACCGCCGATTTTAATTTCTCCTTTTAAGCTGCAGCCGCCGTTCACAATAAATTTATTCAAATCAAACTCCGAATTCCAATATAAAAATTTTGTTAATTACATATAGATTACACCGATATACGGTTCGGGAGGTACCCTCTCTCCGTTTAACCTCACTTCAAAGTGCAGGTGCGGTCCGGTAGAATTACCTGTTGAACCAACCGTGCCGATTTGTTGTCCTCTCGCAACGGCATCCCCCGCTGTAACCATGAGTTCATTACAGTGAGCATATACTGTTTGCATACCGTTTCCATGGTCGACAATAGCATATATTCCGTATCCGACACTTGAATATTCTGCACGGACAACTACTCCTGCATCGGCCGCATATACGGGCACACCCGTTTGACACGCAATGTCTATGCCATGATGATGCGGCAGCCATCCCCTTGAAATTCTTTGCATAGGTCCAGTCGGCCATGCGAGCGCTCCGCCTGTTCCCAAAGTAGCTCCGCCGCTGAATACGGGTTTGGTGCCTACGATGACAATTTCTTTTTTCATATCGGTGGTAACGGTTTCCTCAACCAATCTGCGAGCTACCTCTACTCCCCATTCGTATTCCACTTCGTAGGTTAGCGTCTTTTTCCCGACAGCTCCTTCTTTGATTGTAGACTTATATGTCGACGGGAACACCGCATTGGGTTGTTCAACAACCTCAATAGGAATTTCTTCTTCTTTTTTCTCAATTCTTATGATTTTAACGTCAAGCAGAGGCACGGCTTCTTCAATAATAATTTTTTCCCCTACCTTTATTTCGTCCCCTTCCAACTCGGGGTTTAGCATTTTTAACTCTTCCACGGAAATTCCCTTTTCCTTTGATATTTCGGCAAGAGAAACATCTTCGGTTGCAATGTAATATACATTGTCCTGTTTTGTGGAATTAATCAGATCTTTGAGTTTTGAAAATTCGACAACACTTCCCGACGGATATATTCCCTCTTTCAGCTCAACATCTCTCGAAAAACGAACCTCCACTTCTTCATCGTCTATCCGCTCTTTGTAGTATTCCAGTTTTTGGTCGAGTTCGTTCTTGAGTTTTTCTCCTTCGTCTGTTGCACCATAAAAATTCCCGGAAATATACAGTCCCGTAGCGAATGAAACGTCCTTTACGGAAGCGGTTATTATAGAGTCGGCAATCTTTGTCACCGAGGACATCTGGTCAGATTTCACAGCGGCTAACGAGAGTTTTATGTCCGTACTCCAAACCGGAGATCCTTCGGAACTGATAAGCCTTCCTTTTATAATCTGCTGGGCATTGTCATAAACTCTTTCATTTTCAACATATCCGACAATATTCCCGTTGCATTCCACGGATAATCCCAAATTTGTATTTGCAATCCTGTAAACAAACATTCCTATCAATATAAGGGCGGAAATCGGCAAAGCAAAATTTATGAACCGCACCAAAATGCCTTTGTTTTTTCTCCATCCCACTCTGAAAAACTCGGATATTCTTGCAATTCTGACAGAAAATTTGCTTCCTTTTGTCTCTTTGAGCATTTCAAAAAAAGACAAAATGCTCTTCGCCGTTTTTTTAAAGGGACTATAAAGGGCAAATACTACTGTTTTAATCAATCTCCAGCTATAGATAAAAGATTTCGAAATTCCTTTTACAAAAGCAGCAAATAAAAACTTCACTCCGCGCCTTAATCTACGGAATCCGTTTAAGAATTTCCGTTCGACTGATAGACCCAAAAAGTAAAGTTGCTTTTCAAGAAAACCGATTAAGTATTGAAGAGACCGGCTTATTCTCCTCTTGTGTCTTCTATGAGAACTAAAAACCCCAGATTTCCCCATAACAGGGAAGCCCCCGGTTGGTACTGACATATAAAATCCCCTGGGACATGGACAAAGCTGTCCTTCACTTTAACAAATCAAAATTTATCATGAATAAAAAATCAAGTTAAATTATATATAATATGCCGCCGCAATTCAAGGATGCGGCGGCATGTGTTTTCGGCAATGATATGCAACTGTTAAACCAACTCGGTCCAACCGAATATATCCTCACTTCTACCCCACTGAATATCCGTGAGATTATCATATAGTTTTTTAGAAACATCCCCTATGAGACCATCCCCAATTACCATTTCCGTTTCACCTACTTTAAGCAGTCCTATTGGCGAAATAACTGCTGCAGTACCGGTGCCAAATGCCTCTTTCAGGGTTCCGTTTTCATATGCAGCAACCACCTCTTCCAAGGGAAGTTTTCTCTCGACTACATTATAGCCCCAGTGCTTCAGCATCTGAATTGAGCTCTTTCTTGTTATTCCCGGCAAGATACTGCCGTCTATGGACGGGGTAACTATTTCGTCACCAAGAATGAAGAAAACATTCATCGTTCCGACTTCTTCGATGTACTTTTTCTCAGCCCCGTCGAGCCACAATACCTGAGTAAATCCTTGTTTGTTCGCCTCATCCTGTGCCTTCAATGAACTGGCATAGTTCCCTCCGGTTTTAGCCATACCTGTTCCGCCTTTTATCGCCCTTGCATAAAGCTCCTCCACATAAATCTTCGTAGGATTCAATCCTTCGGGGTAATACGCACCTACAGGCGATAGTATTATTACAAACAAATACTCGTTTCCGGCCCTGACGCCGACATGCGCATCGGTTGCGATGATAAAAGGTCTGATATACAGTGAACAACCTTCACTATAGGGAACCCATCTCTCATCTATCTCAATTAATTTTTTAAGTGCGTTTAATGAATACCCTTCATCTATGCGCGGGATACACAACCTGTCATTACTGCTGTTCAACCTCTTGAAGTTTTCTTGCGGTCTAAACAACTGGATTTTTCCATCCGGCCTTCTATATGCCTTTAAACCTTCGAACACTTCCTGACCATAATGAAGCACCATTGCGGAAGGGTCGAGTTCTATCGGTCCGTATGGAACAATTTTGCCGTCATGCCATCCGTTTTCGACATTGTATTTCATAATAAACATATGGTCGGTAAAATATTTTCCGAATCCCAGCTTGCTTTCATCTTCAGGAAGCTCTTTAAGCTCCTCTGCTTTTTTCACTTTTAGTTCCATATTCTCGCCTCTTTTCAATATTTGTATGGTATTATATCAAATAGAAAATTCCTTATCAATTATTTAATTCCAATTAAAACAATCCCCCACCACATATAATTTAAAATAACTTGGAGGTTTAGATGTTAAATTTTTTACCATTTCGCGGATATCGTTTTGATGTAGACTCCCAGGGTTTGGGGAAACTTATAAGCCCCCCATATGATATTGTAAGTCGCGAAAGCAGAGAAAGTCTTCTTGAAAAAGATTCGAACAACATCATTTCAATAGAACTGCCGGTCGGAGACGATGCATATAATGACGCCGCCCTGCATCTCGAAAAAATGGTGTCTTCAGGACTGTTAAAGAAGGATGACAACGAAAATTTTTATATCTACAGAATCAGATATTTTTACAACAAAACCAAATATGTAATTGAAGGAATTATCGGGCTTTTAAAACTCGAGAGTTTTGACAGCGGCTTAGTATTGCCCCATGAATACACGCTGCCCAAAGCAAAGCAGGATAGATTAAATCTGTTAAAAGCAACTTCTTCCAATATCAGTCCGGTATACACGCTCTTTGATGACAGCGACGACTCAATAACCGCAATACTTGACAAGTACCCCGATTCCTTAGGGATTTCCGCTGAAATGGACGGTGATATTCATACAATAATCCCTGTTTCTGGAGAAGACGCGGAAAAAATAAAAAAACAATTTTCAACAAAAAAGCTTTATATCGCCGACGGGCATCACAGGTATGAAACCGCACTGAATTATAGGAATTTCATGATTGAAAACGACAGTAATTTTGACCAATCTCATCCGGCAAATTTTGTTTTAATGACTTGTGTACCGCTTCAACATCCGGGTTTGCTCGTACTTCCCACACATAGGGTCATTAAGGTAAAACCTCAAGTCGATTTAAATGGCATTCCGGAGATGATTTCGAACAATTTTTTAGTTGAGAAAATTGAGGGAATCGGTCTTGATTTGCTGGAAGAAGAATATAAAAAGTCCATGCCTGCCTTCATTTTTTATGACGGAAAAGATTATTATATTATCAAGCCTAAAGAGAAAAACATTTTGTCAGGTTTTGATATAGACAGAAGCGAAGAATATAAAATGTTGGATGTTTCAATTCTGCATTCAGCAATATTGGAGCCGTTCTTTCATATCGGCCCGAAAGATATGGAAAGTGAAAAGAGCTTAATATATACGAGAGATCCGCATGAAGCAATCAAAATGGTTGATAACGGTACTGCAAACTGTACATTTATTTTGAACCCCACCAGGGTTGAGCAGGTTTCGGCAGTTGCCGATGCCGGGGACAGGATGCCGCAAAAAAGTACATATTTTTATCCGAAACTGGCAACGGGTTTGGTTATCAATAGGATGGAACCGTAAATTTACTAATGAGGTTTGATATGTTTGACTTCAAATCATTGGTTGAAAGCAATTACGACTACATGGTAGAAATGCGAAGGCACATCCACAAAAGGCCATGTCTGAGCGGGGATGAGCAGGAAACTTCAGAGTTGATTGCCTCACAGTTGGAAACACTGAAGATTCCCTATCATATCGACGAATTGGGAAATGTAGTGGGACGTCTGTCCGGAGCCGAAGGAGGAAAGAGAATTGCTCTGCGTGCGGATATTGACGCCCTGCCGATGCAGGAGGATACAAACCTGCCCTATGCCTCGGAAAAACCAGGAATAATGCACGCATGCGGACACGATATGCACACGGCAGCTCTTTTAGGCGCTGCAAGAGCGATTAAATCAGTCATAGACGAACTGAGCGGCGATGTGTTTTTTTGTTTTCAGGTCGGAGAAGAACAAGGGTTCGGCGCATTGGAGATTGTAGATTATCTTGAAAGCCAAGGCGGTGTAGATACCTGTTTTGCAATACATGTCGATCCTTTTTCACCAAGCGGGACATTTGCTCTTAAGTCGGGTCCGGTATTTTCCGCTTCAACAATGTTTGAAATAACCGTTACCGGTTTGGGAGGACACGGATCCGCCCCGTGGCTGTCTATAGACCCCATCAAACCTGCTTGCGAAATACTCCTGCGGTTACCGTCTATTGTTCCAAATAATTTTTCCATATTCGACCCTGTTGTTATCAGTCCCTGCTCTATAGTTTCAGGAACGGCCGCAAACATTGTTCCCGAAAAGGCGGTTATTAAGGGTAATATTCGTTTTTATGACATGAAACTCGAAGAGCAGATTAAGGATAAGATAAAAATTCTAATAGATTCCATATCCGAATCATATGGGGTAAAAGCCGAGATTGAATACAGCGCACACACCGTTCCACCTGTAATAAACAGCAAGGAATGCTGTGAAGAATTTGTCAAGGTGTTAAATGAACAGGATATTCCCTTCAAAAAAATACTCAACCCCTACACGGCATCGGATAACTTCTCTGAATTTTTGTCAAAATATGGCGGAATTTACACTTATGGCGGAGTTGCTTCATTAGGCGATGAAATTATCCCGTTTCACAATGCAAAGTTTTCACCCGATGAAACAGCACTCTCAACATTTTTAAGAGTTACTCTTGCCTATACATTTGATTTTTTAAAAATCGTTTAGTTTTACATATACAAATATTTAAAAGGGATGATTTTGGAAATCATCCCTTTTAAATATCAAAATTCCATATAATCACACCGTGATTACCTGCTATGGCGTTTCGGGGGGATCAGGCGTTTCGGGGGGATCAGGCGTTTCGGGGGGATCAGGCGTTTCGGGGGGATCAGGCGTTTCGGGGGGATCAGGCGTTTCGGGGGGATCAGG
>JGI24710J26742_10001387_pt1 | contig 22263 bp, 20 predicted proteins | sample BioPla2DNA2_FD_26742 | JGI IMG/M metagenome (IMG submission 26742) | reverse complement strand
TAAATTTAGAATAATCCGGGTATATTAAATTTAGACATCGACTGCGAAGAAGCCTCGTCTGCTTTGCGCAAAGCTTCGTTTACAGCACCTATAATCATATCCTGCAGCATTTCGGGATCATCGGGGTCAATAGCATCAACAGAGATAATAAGCTCTTCAAGACGATGCTTGCCGCTTACAACCGCAGTTACAGCACCGCCGCCGGAATCAGCTCGGTATGTTTCTTTTTCTAAGTCCTGCTGTATTTTCAAAAGCTCTTCCTGCATTTTTTGAGCTTGCTTTATCATATTGGCTTGGCTCTTGCCGCCGCCGTATCCGCCTCTAAATCCACCTTTTGCCATCTTATTTTTCACTCCTTATTCGAAAATTACTTGGTCAAATTTTTTTAAATCATTAATATTGAATTGACTTTCCCCGGCAGCCTTATTATCTTCACTTTTTATTATTTCAATGTCTATATTTGTGTTTAACAGGCTGTCAGCTGCAGCCTTGATTTTAGAAATTATATCCTCATCTTTAAGCAAATCAGTTAAAAGGTTTGAGCTATAGTATATAGAAAGTTTATCACCCGATATATTTGCCGTGAGGGCATTTGGGGAACAAAGCAGGTGGGAGTTCACAAGGCTCATAGATTCGGAAGCCTTGGCTAAAATTTTATCCCAGCTTATGTCGGATATAAAATCAGCTGATATCTCCGGAACTGCAAAAGTTTCGCTTATATCGACTGCACTTGATCTTGTTTCAGGCTCATTATAATTTGTGTTATCATCATAATTTTCAATCTCTTCTGACGTATTTTCGAAATTAATTGTCTCAGATGAGATTTTTTCATTAAATGTAATATTTCTTACTTCTTTATTATTTATTATCAATGAATCAAGCTTTTGCTCAAGGATATCCACTCGTACAGAAAGATCTGACGCATCTGTCGGTGTTTCAGAAGCTAAAAGAGAGATAATTAAAATCTCGGCAGAAAGAAGCGGGAAGGGGAGAAGCTTCATGTTGTATATGCTTTCCTGTATTTTGTTTAAAAAGAATAAAAGTTTTGATTCTGAAAAGAAGGGTAAAAAATAATTCAGCTCCTCAATACTGTATTTACCTGAAATTAAATCGGGCGCCTTTTTCTTTGATACTTTCATAATAAAAATATCTCTTAAAACAGACGAGAGTTCCGAAAGTATATTCTGAGGTGTTTTGCCCGATTCAAGAAAGCTCCTATAAAGATTTAGGCTTTCGCTTAAATCTTTTTTGCACATGGCTCTCAGCAGAGAGACGGACTCTCGATTTCCAAGTATTCCCAGTGTTTCCAAAAGATAATCTTTATCGATTTTTGCGCTGCCCGAGCATTGATCGAGCATTGAAAGAGCATCTCGCATAGAGCCATCGGAGAGTCTGGCTATAAGCCTTGCGGCATCTATGCTCAGGTCTATGTTCTCACGCCCTGCTATTTCGCTCAAACTTTTCGTAATTAAATCGGCTGCAATTCTATGAAAACTGTGCCTTTGGCAGCGAGACAAAATAGTTGCGGGTACTCTATGCAATTCTGTTGTTGCTAAAATAAAAATCAAATGCTCCGGCGGTTCTTCCATTATTTTTAAAAGTGCGCCAAATGCCTGAGGTGTTATACTGTGGACCTCGTCTATAATATAGACGCGTTTTTTTGTGTTTGCAGGGGAGTACAGAGCCTCTGTTCTCAATGCCCTGGCGTCTTCAACCTTGTTGTTAGAGGCTGCATCAATTTCGATTACATCCAAGATACTGCCGTCATCAATACCTTTACAAAACTCACACTCGTTGCAGGGGTTTCCGCTTTGCGGGTTTTTGCAATTTACGGCTTTGGCAAGTATTCTCGCGCAAGTCGTCTTGCCGGTACCCTTTGTACCGACAAACAGATAGGCGTGAGATAATCTGCCAGATACGACCTGAGCTTTCAAAATATNTGTAATATGCTCCTGCCCAATTACATCGTCGAATGTTTTTGGNCTATATTTTCTGTATAATGCCTGATACATAAGAATTTCTCCTCAAAAACAAGCTCTTTACAAGACTGCACACCCGATATCGAACAATCAAAACATCCGACATCCTTACATTGGCGACTCCGCCTCAGATTACCCGCGGCACATACAAGATTTCTGCTTAATGCTGCTCGGTTCCCCGCCTGACATGGTTCACAGCTCTGTATTGCGCAGGACTAAGGGTTCAACATCGCATATAAGGCACAGGCAACACGTTGATTGCCCTCAATAGGGAATCCATCCCTGCTGTAGCGGATTGCAGGTTACAGGGCACCGCTAGCTCCCCAACTGGTGCAGCCTTGCAAAGAGCTTATTTTTATTTTACTATAAGTAAATTGTATATTCAAGTATTTTAAGGCAGATGCCATACCTTGCATAATTGACTGTAAAGATATATAATAATTTGCATTTTATCTGCATTTTGGAGCGTTGTATGAAAAAAAAGTCAGTTTTTTACTGCACTGATTGCGGAAATGAATTATCAAAGTGGGTGGGGCAGTGCCCTATGTGCGGCGCATGGAATACAATAGTTGAGGCTCCCGAAACAAAGCTGAAGAATGTCAATAAATTAACAATTAAATCATCGTCAAAAGTCGAGCTCATGTCTGAAATCGGAGAAGACGAGGAAATCCGCTTCACAACCGGTATAAATGAGCTTGACAGAGTGTTGGGCGGGGGAGCTGTAAGAGGATCTATAGTCTTACTCGGAGGAGCACCCGGCGTTGGAAAATCAACGCTTTTGCTTCAGCTTTGCGGTCTTGTTTCCGGCAGGGAGAAAGTTTTGTATATTTCCGGCGAAGAAAGCCGAAATCAAATTAAAATGAGAGCTAAAAGGATTAATATCAATTATTCCGATGTTTATCTATACGCCGAAACAGATATGGCCTCGATAATCAATGCAATAAATGATATTAAGCCCGATATTATTATAATAGATTCAATTCAAACCGTTTATGACAGTGAAATATCCGCCGCTGCCGGAAGCATCAGCCAAGTTCGCGACTGTACTATGAACATAATGAGGTTGGCAAAAGAAAACAACTTTACAGCCTTTATAGTCGGCCACATTAATAAAGAAGGCAACATCGCAGGACCTAAGGTTCTTGAGCATATTGTGGATTGCGTNCTTTATTTTGAAGGTGAGCAGCAGCTCAGCTTCAGAATTTTAAGAGCTGCAAAAAACCGTTTTGGCTCAACGAATGAAATAGGCGTTTTTGAAATGGCTGAAACCGGCTTAAAAGAGATACCGAATCCTTCTGAAGTTATGCTGTCNGGAAGACCNGAGAANAGCTCCGGAAGCTGCGTTACATGTCTGATGGAAGGCAGCAGGCCTATATTAGCTGAAATACAGTCACTTGTTACAAAATCTGGATTTGCAGCCGGAAGGCGCACATCGAGCGGTTTAGATTACAACAGAGCAAACCTTCTCATTGCTGTTGCAGAAAAGCGCGCAGGACTTAGCCTGATAAATTCCGATATTTATATGAATGTAGTGGGCGGAATAAGAATAATGGAAACTTCAGCGGATTTGGCTAGTCTTTTGGCCCTGATTTCAAGCTATAAGGATATCCCGATTCCCAACGATTTGGCTGCACTTGGTGAAGTCGGTTTATCCGGAGAAATAAGGTCTGTGTCTCATTTGAATCAAAGGCTTTCTGAAATTCAAAGAATGGGNTTTAAAAGATGCTTAATACCAAGACATATTAAAGCTGATTTAAAAACCCATGACGGACTCGAGATAATCAAAGTAAAAAATATAAGAGAGGCTATAATTCATGTTTTTTGATATTTGCCATGATGAAAGCGTAAGGAGACTAAAAGCACTTTATTTCAGCAGAATTCCATGTTATAATTAAACAAAATTTTTATTTTGTTTAATTATTTTAGAAAATGTGGATAAAGCTGCAAAAAAGCTTCTTTGATTGTAAAGCCCGGTTCAGACACTTCCCTACTGTCAGTTAATCGAATTTATTGAATAAGGAATTTTTAAATTGAGTTATAAAAAAGAAACTTGCGGACCTATTAAAGATTTTTTAATTTATCATGAAGTCATCAAAGGCCATTCTCAAGCGACTATTGATGAATATTTTTTGGACCTCAGAAATTTTTTCAGATTTATTAAAATTGAGCGAGGCATGGTTGCTCCCGAAGTTCCGGAAAATGAAATCGGAATTATGGATGTTGACTTGCCTTTAATTGAATCTGTAAGCATGAATGATGTGTACACATACCTCCTATATCTTTCAAGAGATCGCCAGAAGTTTACTAACAGCAAAAATTCCGACATTGGACTTTCAGCTGCAACACGCGCCCGAAAAATTGCATGTTTGAGGAGTTTTTTTAAATATTTAACTCAAAGCGCAAAGATATTGGATACCAATCCCATTGAAGGTTTAGAGTCACCTAAGAGACTGACTTCCCTCCCCCGCTATCTCAACTTAGAAGAAGCCAAAAGACTTCTGTCTTCAATTGAGGGCATAAACAAAGAACGCGATTATGCAATAATTGTTCTGTTTTTAAACTGCGGGTTGCGTATTTCGGAAATAGTCAACTTAAATATTGCGGATATATATGATGACAGGCTGTATATTAAGGGTAAAGGCGGCAAGACAAGAGTTGTTTTTTTGAATGATTCCTGTGTGGAAGCCTTGGAAGGCTATCTTCCATTAAGACAGGAGCTCGTTGATGATGATGAAAAAGCATTGTTTGTATCCAGGCGAAAGAAAAGAATCTCTCGCGAAGCTGTACACGCCATGGTCAAAAAGAGTCTGTTACGAGCTAATTTAGATGCAGATAAGTATTCTTCCCACAAATTGAGACATACCGCAGCGACCCTGATGCTTCAAAACGGCGTAGATGTCAGAACCTTACAAGAGCTTTTAGGGCATGAGCATCTCAATACAACTCAAATATACACTCATGTAGAGAATACAGAACTTAGGCTGGCAGCCCAGGCAAATCCCCTCTCAAGTTTTTCACTTGATGAAGAATAATTTCATGATGAAAGGGCACAAATATTAATTATGGTATTTTCAAGTATTATTTCGATATATAAATTTATCCCTATAGTGCTTATTTTCTATTACTTAGTTCCCAAAAAATGGAGAAATCCGGTTTTATTTATTGCAAATCTGTTTTTCTATGGCTGGGGTGAACCCGTCTATATCTTTTTAATGCTTTTTTCTATTTTAATCAATTTTATAAACGGATACTATGTTTATAAATATTTATCAGATAAGAAAAAAGCCAAGGTTTTTTTATTTTTAAATGCTTTTTTTAATCTGGCACTTTTAGGATTCTTCAAATATTACAATTTCTTTGCAGAGAATTTAAATGCTATACCATTTATCAGCCTGCCTCAGCTCAATCTCCCCCTCCCTATCGGTATTTCATTTTACACCTTTCAAATGATGTCCTACCCAATTGACGTATACAGAGGAGATGCGGACTGTGAAAGCAGCATAATAAACTTCGGAACCTATGTTGCCCTCTTCCCACAACTCATTGCCGGTCCTATTGTAAGATATAAGGATCTTTCGGACCAGCTGAAAGTTCGAAATGAAAATCTTAGTGATTTTAACTCGGGTGTCAAAGTTTTTATAGTCGGACTTGCAAAAAAAGTTTTAATTGCCAATAATGTTGGGCTTATATGGAAATATTACTCTGAGCTTGCACCAAGTTCTTTGACTGTGTTAGGTGCATGGATAGGTATATTGGCATTTTATTTCCAGATATACTTTGATTTTTCCGGTTACTCAGATATAGCCATAGGCTTAGGAAGAATGTTTGGATTTGAATTCATAAACTTCGACTACCCGTATACTTCCCAAAGTATTACCGAGTTTTGGAGAAGATGGCACATGTCTCTGGGAACTTGGTTCAGAGACTATGTCTACATACCTCTCGGCGGCAACAGGAAGGGGTTAAAAAGGCAGATAATTAATATTTTTATAGTCTGGGCTCTAACAGGAATTTGGCATGGCGCAAACTGGAATTTTCTTGCCTGGGGCTTATATTTCGGAATAATAATTATTTTAGAAAAGATTTTTATTTTACGCGTCCTCGAAAAACTTCCGCGTATCTTTAGGTATATTTATACAATTTTCTTGGTTATTCTTTCGTGGACGATTTTTGAATGCACAAGTTTGAGTAACGGGCTCACTTATGCAGGAAGTCTCTTTTCGATGTGGAATAACGATCTGTATAGACCTATGGATTTATTTAACTTCAGGGCAAATCTGTTGTTATTACTTATTGCAGCTGTCGGCTCAACTCCCCTGCCTAAAAAACTGCTTAACAGCTTAAATATTAAAGTCCAAAATATTATTCCTATAGGTGCTGCCGCACTCCTTTTATTATCAACAGCCTATCTCATTAATTCGTCATACAATCCTTTCCTATACTTTAGATTTTGAGGTTTAGTAAATTGAAAAACAAATCTATTATTTCAAATTTAACTACTTACATATTCTTACTCATAATTTTCTTTTTCTTTATTGCAAATTTGATTGCCAAGGATAAGCCGTTTTCTGAACAAGAAAACAGGTATTTGCAAACAGCTCCGAAGCTTAGTCTTAAAAAGCTTGCGAGCGGTGATTTTACTAGTGAGTATGAAAAGTATTTGTCGGATCAATTTGTTTTCAGAAACGCTTGGATTGCATTAAAAGCACGTTCCGAACTCGCTCTGGGGAAAATGCAAAATAACGATGTGTTTAATCATAAGCAGATGCTTTTATGTCCTATTTTAGATTACAGGGAAGAAACATTTAGAGCGAATATTGATAATGTAAAACGTTTTGCTGAACAAAACAATAAAGTGTTTTTTGCCTTAATACCGAATAAAGAAACAGTATATTCGGAATTGCTTCCCAAAAATCTTGAACATGTAGACATGGCTGCTCTTATTGATTTGGCCTATTCAGAAAGCGAAGCAAGAAACGTTGAAATAAAAGAAACTCTTATAGAAAATAAATCGGAGTATATCTACTATAATACAGATCATCATTGGACAAGCCTTGGCGCATACTATGGCTCCTGTACTCTTTCCGATCAGCTGGGCTTAAGTAAAAAAGACATCAGCTCATTTGATAGAAAACTTGTCAGCGAGAGCTTTAGGGGAACCAATGTTTCCGCTTCGGGATTTTATTGGTATGCGCCTGACAGCATGGAAATTTTCGTTAATGAAAATAATGATATTACAATACTCAACTATTCTACGGGAAAAGCAGAGAAATCAAGCTGCTATGCGCCTGAATATTTGGAAAAGAAAGATAAATATAAATTTTTCTTCGGCGGGAATACTCCGCTTATTGAAATAGAAAACAAAACAGCTCAAAAAAAATCAATTCTGATAGTAAGAGATTCTTTTTGCGACAGTCTGCTCCCCTTCTTAATAGATGAATATTCATATATTTCCGTTATTGATTTGAGATATTTTAATGAAAGTCTCAGTGATTATATAAACAAGCATAATTTTGACCAGATTTTAATACTTTGCGGAATCCGAACTTTTACTGAGGATAATAATTTTTATAAACTTAACCAATAGTTTATTTATTATTAACACTTTAAGTATTTGCCAATATATGCTACAATCTTTATCAATATTATTTAGTGGAGGGGTAAGATGAATATCAGACTATCCGAACGCATGAGAAAAGCGGATTTCCAGACGCTTTTTACTGCAGAAATTTTAAAGGCAGCCGCAGACAGCAATATTATTTCATTTGCAGGCGGTTTGCCCAACCCATTATCTTTTCCAGTAAAAGACATTGAAATGGCAGCACAGGCCGTTTTACAGAGAGATGGCGCCAAAGCCCTTCAATACAGCTCTGCACAGGGCTTTCCGGAACTGAGAGAACATATCTCAAAGAGATATAAGAGCAAACTCAACTTGGATATAAGCGCAGATGAAATTATCATTACAAACGGCTCTCAACAGGCGTTGGATATATTTTCTGCTGTTCTTTTGGACCCTAACGATGAAATAATAGTCGAAAATCCCAGCTATCTGGCCGCTCTTCAAACTTTCCACCTCTATAAGCCCATTGTGCTTACGGTTGAGTTAATGGAAGATGGGATGGACACCGATGCTCTGGAAGCTCTTCTGGAAACACATAACCCCAAATTCGTATATGTAATTCCCAATTTTCAAAATCCTACAGGGCTAACTTACAGCATTGAAAAAAGAAAAAAGGTTGCATCTCTCCTGAAAGGTCGAGATATTTTTGTTCTTGAAGATAATCCATATTCCGAACTTCGCTTTACAGGAAGCCAGTTCCCATCGCTGGGAACTTATTTAGGTGAGCAATGCTGCCTGCTTGGCACCTTCTCAAAGGTAGTTGCGCCCGGAATGAGAATCGGCTGGATTGCATGCAAGAATAAAGAGCTCTTTCAAAAGCTTCTTGACTACAAAACAACAATGGACTTGCACACAAACATTTTCTGTCAGTTGGTTATTTCCGAATATCTGGACCAATGCGATTTTGATGCTCATATTGAAAAAACAAAAGAATTATACAAAAATAAGGCTTTAAAAATGATGGAATGCCTCGACAAGTACCTGCCGGATTCGGTTACTTACACTAAACCTGAAGGCGGAATGTTTATTTGGGCTAAGCTTCCGGATGGCGTAAAGGGCGTAGATGTTCAGGAGCTGGCAATGACCAAGGGTGTTGCAGTGTGTGCCGGCGATCCCTTCTTTGAGTATGAAAGAGGAGTTCCAGCCCTAAGGATTAACTACTCAAACAGTTCTGATGAGGCCATAGAAAAGGGTATAAAGATTTTAGGCGAAACAATTAGAGAATTACTATAATAAAGAATACAAGCTTATGCAAAAGCGCTGCAGTTTTAAGATTGCAGCGCTTTTTTTAAAAATATTTACTTATACGTCTATACGTCCAAACTCTTACTTAGCCAATCTCTTCTTTTCCATACGGTAAAAACGACGCCAGTATCGAGGATACAGCCAGCGACATATCAAACAGCATGCTGAACCAAATAGGGGCAAAGCCCACAGTAGCCATAATAAGAGTCAGCGCTTTGCCAAGAAGTACGCCATTAAAAATCATATAGACATATGACTTTGACCTCTGCGCTATTCTCATTGAAAATGGCAGGCTTTGCAATTTATTGTTGAAAAAAGTAAGTTCTTTCCTCTTTCCCATACTCAGCTCCTCGGGCACACAGATTTGAGCTCTTAAGTCCGCTTCCCCACCTATGGAACTATCGGCCTCTTTGCCCGAGACAAATAACACGATATCGGAAGGATGAGCTCTTACTATCTCATTGACTTTTTGCTTTTTAAGCTCATCATTGAGGTCACAGTAAAAATCCTCAATTCCAAGTTGAGAAAGAATTTCAAGATTTGCCTTCTTATTTTCCGAGCTTATTGAAACGACCCTATTTACATTTAGATATGCAATTTCATTGATTGTTTCTTCGGCATCTTCTCTTAGTGAATCGCTCATAACGATCTTGCCGGCATACTCATTCGCTATTGAGACATAAAGGGTCATTTCCCCTTCATCTTCTTCATTTTCATCGTATGGGACAAAAACCCCGCTTGAGAGCAAATAATCTCTTCTTCCGGCAAGTATCTTTATGCCCTCTATGCTTACGTTCACACCCTCGCCGGGGACCTCATGGAAATCCTCNACCAAGTCAATATAAATTGTGTCTCCATATTCGGCAATTATTGATTTTGCCTGCTTAGACGATGAGTATGCATAAGCATGGGCGCAGATTTTCAGGAAGACAGCTGTATCCATTCTTTCCGACTTGACTTGTATCAGCTTAGGGCTTCCCTCTACAAGACTGGATTCTCTATCAAAAATAATGGAACTTACCGAAGACGTCTCGTTTAAAACATCAAGATCTGAAAAAAGAACTCCGTTTTTGGCAGCCCATGATACCGATGCTAAATGAATTAGCGGNATTGATACAATCAGCGCAGCAGGATTTGCAATAATAAAGAAGCTTAGGGCTCTGCTCACTGTTTCGCTTCCCGCCAAATCTGTTGTGTAGTATAGAGCGGGAATTAATATTACAGACAAAAGCAAGACAATAGGTGCAAATAAATTTGCAATTGCTTTTATNCCCTCCGGCAACGGCGAACCGCTGTCAACACAGCTCAAAGCAGATGAAATAATGGTTTGAGCAGTGGATTCGCTTGCCGTCATTGTGACCTCACATCGAATATCGGAACCTATGTTGACACTCCCGGAATATACCTCATCTCCTTCGGAAACTTCTATTGTATTAGCTAAAATACCCAAGTTGGACATATCCACAAGCGAGCTTCCCTCGATGACTATGCAGTCACAAGGTATGAGTTCATTGGGGGAAACAGAAATGATATCTCCAACCGAAACATCATGTATAGGGACCTGCTGAGTACGCTCATTTTCAACAACATTGGCGCTTGATGCAGTGGGGATTATTGCGGATTTTAAAGAATACGCCGTTCTGTTAAATGCGTATTCCACAATAAGCCCCATTATCTGATATATGATAAACATCGCCAAGGTGTCCTCAGACTTTTGAATGATAATGGCCAAAATTGCCAATAAAGTCAAAGGAATTGCCTTGTGCATAAAATTCATTTCAAATACAGCATTGATTGCAGCCAAGAAGATGTCGATAGCTATAATAAAAATAGCAACTATCTCCAGAATTGTTTTAAGCAGCGCAGGTATATCCGGGAAAAGAATTACAAAAGCAAAGACAATGGAGGATATCAAAAGTCTCAGTAATATAGAAAGATCAATGTCTTTAAATCCTTCGCTTGTCGAATAGCTGACGGAGTTAAATGTAAACCCCGATGAGGTTGTATAGTGTTCTGAGCCCAATGCATCGAATAAACCGCTGAATGGCATTTTACCCTCCTCCTATCTTGAGAAAAGGCCACGTACGAGCCTATGCCTTTCCGGCACAACCTAGAACGTTGGAAATTTTGTGAGAAACGATCTCTTTTATTGCAGCCCTGGCAGGCTTAAGGTACTGTCTGGGATCAAAGTGATCGGGATGCTGGTTCATATACTCGCGTATAGTAGCAGTCATAGCAAGGCGTAAATCAGAATCTATATTTATTTTACAAACTGCACTCCTTGCTGCTTGGCGAAGCTGGTCTTCAGGAACACCGATTGCATTTTCGAGCGCTCCCCCATTTGCATTGATCTTTTCGACTAAGTGTTGAGGAACAGAAGATGCACCGTGAAGCACTATAGGAAATCCCGGAAGTCTGTTTTCAATTTCTTCCAGAATATCGAATCTTAGCTGCGGTTTTGTATCCGGCTTAAATTTAAAAGCGCCATGGCTTGTTCCGATTGCAATAGCCAAACTGTCAACGCCTGTTCTTGACACAAACTCAAAAACTTCCTCCGGTTTTGTATAAGATGAATCTTCTTCACTAACTTTGACATCATCCTCTATTCCTGCAAGTCTGCCAAGTTCACCTTCCACAACTACTCCTCGCTCGTGTGCATAATCCACAACTTGTTTTGTCAAAGCAATATTTTCTTCGAAGCTGTACTTTGAGCCGTCTATCATCACCGAAGTAAATCCGCCGTCTATACAGGCCTTGCAAATCTCAAAACTGTCGCCATGATCGAGATGCAGGCATATCGGCAAACCCGTTTCAATTACGGCAGCCTCGACAAGTTTTATTAAATAAGTATGATTTGCATATTTTCTTGCGCCTGCCGAAACCTGAAGAATGAGAGGCGAATTTAAATCTTTTGCCGCCTCTGTTATTCCCTGAATGATTTCCATATTATTTACGTTAAAGGCACCGACTGCATATCCCTCTTCATATGCTCTTTTAAACATTTTTTTTGTTGTTACCAAGTTCATAATTATCCTCCACGGCAAAAATTTAATATTTAGCTTACTTTCTGTTCATTATAAGACAAAAAAGTGATATAATCAATACCACAACTCAAATTTGGAGGTTAGTCTAATGGCAAAATTATTAAAAGGCGCGTGTATATTCGGTCAATCCGGCGGTCCTACAGCAGTCATAAATTCCAGTGCATATGGCGTAATAAAAACTGCATTGGAATCCGAAAATATCACCAAGGTTTTAGGTGCTGAACATGGAATATTGGGAGTAATCAACGACAGACTTTTTGACATGTCAAAGGAAGACAGTTACGAGCTCTCCCTGCTTTTAAACACTCCGTCGTCAGAGCTCGGCTCAAGCCGATATAAGCTTGCCGATCCCGAAAAGGACGACAGCGACTATAAAAAGATTCTGGATACATTTAAAAAATATGACGTCAGATATTTCTTCTTCAACGGCGGAAACGACTCGATGGATACCTGCAACAAGATAAGCCGTTATATGGAAAAAGTGGGCTATGAGTGCAGGGTTATGGGTGTACCTAAAACAATTGACAACGATTTGGCTCTCACCGACCATTGTCCCGGTTACGGAAGCGCAGCAAAGTATATAGCCACATCCGTATGCGAGGTTTATAAGGATTCCAAAGTCTATAACACCGGAACAGTAGTCGTAATAGAAATAATGGGCCGTCATGCAGGTTGGCTTGCAGCAGCTTCTTCTCTTGCCGAACTTGCCGGCTGCAAGCCGGACCTCATCTATTTGCCGGAGATTCCATTTGATATGGATAAATTCATAGAGGATACCAGCAGAATTTATAATGAAACCGGGAATTGTTTGGTATGTGTTTCGGAGGGAATTTGCTTTGAAGACGGAAGTTTTGTTTCAAATGCAAAGCCCAGCGCGACAGACGGTTTCGGTCATGCCCAGCTGGGGGGATTAAGCGCAATACTTGCAAATGAAATAAAGGTCAAAACCGGAGCTAAAGTAAGGCCCATAGAGTTTTCTTTGCTTCAGAGGGCTGCAGCTCATATTGCTTCTAAAACAGACGTGGAAGAGGCATTTATGGCGGGAAAAGCTGCTGTGGAGGCAGCGCTTGAGGGGAAAACAGGATTCATGGTTGCCTTCCGGAGAGATGAAAACTCAAAGGAATATAAGTGCAATTTAACTTATGTGCCGCTGGCTGAAGTTGCCAATAAGGAAAAAAAGTTCCCGTTAGAGTGGATAGAAAACGGCACACAGGTTAAGTCAGAGTTTTTTGATTATGCACTGCCGCTCATTCAAGGCGAACCCGAGAGAGTTTATGAAAACTCACTTCCCAGATATGCAAGACTGAAAAAGGAACTCGCTAAATAAGCTAGCTAGTTCTTACTGCTAAGCAAATAATATAAAAGTGCCTTAGGGGTTTCGAAAATCTCTAAGGCACCTGCTTTTTTGAGCTCACCTTCCTTTGCATATCCCCATGCAACGCCCAGACAGGGCAGATTGTTTGCCAATGCTCCCAAAACATCGTTATCCCTGTCCCCTATCATTACCGAGCCGTCACTTCCCCACTTCCTGATAAGGGCAGCAATAATATCCTTCTTCTGTGTAAGCTTGCCTTCAAGGTCACTGCCCAATATGTCATCGAACAAATCGGTATAGTCAAAGTTATCAAGAATAGTTTTGGCGTGAACCGTGGGTTTTCCTGTGGCTATCAATATATTTATTCCATGGCTTTTGAGTTCTTTTATACATTCAAAAATATCGGAATAGGGCTTACATTCATTTATTCCAAGAGTCCCGTAGCGTTCTCTAAACTTCGAGATCATCTTTCTACCGGTTTCCTCGTCTATTGAATATCTGTTCATAAAAGAATCCAATAAAGGCGGCCCGACAAAACTTCTAAGGTCCTCCGGATTGTCCTCTATAAATCCAAATGATCGGGCAGAATACTGAACACTTTTTATAATTCCTTCTCCGGTATCGAATAAGGTGCCGTCGAAGTCGAAAAGCAGATTTTTTATTTTCATTAAAACTCCTACAGATTAATAACCAGCTGCCCAAAAACTCGGGCAGCCGGTTATTTTGTAATTTTACAGTCTTATTTTAAATTAAAGAAAACGTCCATGCCCTTATATTCAGCAGCATCGAAAAGACTGTCTTCAATTCTGAGAAGCTGATTATACTTGCATACCCTGTCGCTGCGGCTGGGAGCGCCCGTTTTAATCTGTCCGGCGTTGAGAGCAACAACCAGATCGGCGATTGTGACATCCTCGGTTTCGCCGGAGCGGTGGGAAACAACCGTTGTATATCCTGCGCGATTTGCCAACTGAATTGTATCCAGTGTTTCGGTGAGCGTGCCGATCTGATTGAGCTTAATGAGAACGGAGTTTGCAACCTTAAGCTCAATACCCTTACGCACTCTTTCGACATTCGTGACAAAGAGNTCNTCGCCNACNAGCTGCACCTTCGAGCCCAGCTCATCGGTGAGCAGCTTCCACCCTTCCCAGTCATCCTCAGCCATGCAGTCTTCCAGTGAAATAATGGGATATTTCTCCGTAAAGTCTTTCCATACCGCCACCATTTCCTCGCGGGTTAAAACTTTTTTAGACTTAGGTAAATAATACTTGCCGTCTTCAGCATTAAACCAATCGGCAACAGCTGCATCTATTGCCAGCATAAAGTCTGTGCCGGGAGTATAAGCCGAACGCTCAATGGCAGCCATAATGCATTTAAACGCGTCTTCATCTTCCTTGAGATTTGGAGCATAGCCGCCCTCATCACCGACTCCGGTTGCCTCGGTGCCGTTTTCTTTTAGAACCTTTTTAAGATTGTGGAAGACCTCTGTGCACATTCTGAGAGCCTCGCGGAAATTCTTGGCGCCTATGGGCATAATCATAAACTCTTGAATGTCAACGTTGTTAGAAGCGTGTGCTCCGCCGTTTAAAATGTTCATCATAGGTACAGGCAGGAGCTTTGCATTTACACCGCCTATGTACTTAAAAAGCGGAAGGTTCAGCGCCTCGGCTGAGGCCTTGGCGCAGGCCAGTGAAACGCCTAAAATTGCATTAGCGCCAAGTCTTGCCTTGTTTGGCGTACCGTCTAACTCGATAAGAGTTTTATCTATTGCTAGCTGATCAAGAGCATTCATTCCCAACAGCGCATCGCAAATCTCGGAGTTTACATTCTCAACGGCCTGTTTTACACCTTTGCCCAAATAGCGATTCTTATCGCCGTCTCTAAGCTCGCACGCTTCATGAATGCCTGTTGAAGCGCCGGAGGGAACCGCCGCGCGCCCTACAACACCGTTATCAAGAAGTACTTCGACCTCAACTGTCGGATTGCCGCGAGAATCTAAAATCTCTCTGGCTGATACATCAACGATTTCAAAAAATTCCATGTTTTTCCTCCTATTTAATTTATGATTTAATAAGTGTTTTGCCTGTCATCTCTACGGGCTTCTTTAATCCCATATAGTCCAAAATTGTAGGCGCTATGTCCGCCAGCTTGCCGCCATCTCTTAGACTGAGCGTGCTGTCTGTTGAAATAAACGGCACCTTGTTAGTCGTATGGGCAGTGTATTTCCCGCCGTCTTCATTTATCATCTTTTCGGCATTTCCATGATCAGCGGTAATGAAAAGNGTGATTTCATTTTCCTTGCCTGAAATAATGAGTTTTGAAAGAGCCAGATCTATTGTCTCTACCGCTTTTATGGCCGCCTCCAGATTTCCGGTGTGTCCCACCATGTCGCAGTTGGCATAGTTGCAGACATACAAACTATAACTCTTGTCTTCAAATTTTTTTATAAGATTTTCCGTAACTGCTTCTGCGCTCATCTGCGGTATTAGATCGTATGTTGGATATTCTTTGGATGAAGGCACGAGTATTCTGTCTTCCCCTTCATAAGGCAATTCTTTGCCGCCGTTTAGGAAAAATGTTACATGTGCGTATTTTTCGGTTTCGGCAATTCTGAACTGCTTCATACCGAGTGAGCTTATATATTCGCCTAACGTATTTTCTATCATCTCCGGCGGAAATGCAATTGGAAGAGAAAGGTCACTGTCATATGAGGTGGTGCAAACATAGTTCACATCTAAGCTTTCGGTATCGATATCTGCATTTTCGGGAAGATGTCCGCTTATTGCCCATGTCATCTCTCTGGCCCTGTCAGGTCTGAAATTAATAAAGATTACACTGTCACCATCCTCAATTTCAGCATCGCGAATTATAACAGTCGGCTCGAGAAACTCGTCAAAAACACCTTGTTCATAGCTGTTCTTAATTGCATCAAGAGGGCTTTCGAAATATATGCCCTGCCCTCGCACAATAGCGTCATAGCCTTTTTGGAGCCTATCCCAGCGTTTATCTCTATCCATGCCCCAGAAGCGCCCCTGAACTGTTGCCACTTTTCCGACTTTAAGTTCATCACACTTGGCTAAAAGCTTTCCCATAAAACCATATCCGCTGTTCGGGGCAACATCTCTTCCGTCTAAAAACATATGCAGATACAGCCTGTTGCAGTCATATTTTTTTGCAAGTTCCAAAAAAGCAAATATGTGCTCAATATGGCTGTGTACACCGCCATCGGAGAGTAAACCCAAAAGATGAACTTTCTTCTTGTTTTTTATGGCTTTATTAATGGCATCGCTGTAAGCTTTGTTCTGAAAAAAACTGCCGTCTTCTATCGACTTTGTGATTCGCGGCAAATCCTGATATACAACTCTGCCCGCGCCGATATTTGTATGTCCGACTTCCGAATTTCCCATCTGGCCCTCAGGGAGTCCCACGCTCATCCCTGATGTTTCCAGAATTGTATTGGGGCAGTCTTTAAAAAGCATATCCAAAGTCGGTGTATTGGCTAAATAAACGGCATTTCCCTTAGTGTCTTCAGATAGTCCAAGTCCATCTAAAATAACCAGCGCAGTCCTATTTTTTTTCATTACTCACTTCTAATGCGCTTTCTATTATTTTTACAAAATCCTCCGGTATAAGCGAGGCTCCGCCGATAAGTCCTCCATCGATGTCTTCCTGCTCGAGAAGTTCTTTGCTGTTTTTTGCATTCATTGAGCCGCCGTAAAGTATACTTACCGAGCGCGCCGTTCTTGCATCGAAGTTGCTTCTTATGCAGGTTCTTATAAACTTACACATTTCTCCGGCCATCTCCGCAGAAGCTGTTTTCCCTGTTCCAATTGCCCATATGGGCTCGTATGCTATAACGCACTTGCGTACTTCTTTTTCACTCAGTCCGGATAATGCCGCCTTAATCTGATATGCCAGGTGTTCTTTCGTAATATCGGATTCTCTTTGTTCTAAAGACTCACCGACACATATAATCGGAATGATGCCGGCATCTAAAAGTCTCTTTACTTTACCGTTAACTTCATTATCGCTCTCATCGTGATACTCTCTTCTCTCCGAGTGTCCGACAATGCAATATCTAAGGCCCAAGTCCGCAAGCATTTCGGCAGAAACTTCTCCGGTGTAGGCGCCTTTTTCGTGAGCAGATACGTCCTGCGCGCCGGGAAGAATTTTGGCATCGGTCAAAGTTTTGCATAGATTGGAAAGACTAACAAATGGCGCACATATAACTACATCTAGGCTCTTCTTAGGGGGAAGGAGTTCTCGAAGTCTTTTTACATAATCGCGCACCTCTGTGGGCAGTTTATTCATCTTCCAGTTGCCGGCAATTACCACTTTTCTGTATTTTTGATTCATAAATATTTCCTTTCTATTTGTCCAATAAGCAGGCTACCCCGGGCAATTCCTTGCCTTCCATAAACTCGAGTGAGGCTCCGCCTCCCGTGCTTATATGGCTGATTTTATCTGCAAAACCGGATTTTTCAGCTGCCGAGGCGGAGTCTCCGCCGCCTATTATCGTCTTTGCATCAGATTCTGCCAACGCCTTTACAATACTGAAGGTGCCTTTGTTAAATTTATCAAACTCAAAAACTCCCATGGGGCCGTTCCATACAACCGTTTTAGCGGCCTTTATTGCATCGGCAAAAAGCTCAATTGTTTTAGGTCCGATATCCATGCCCATAAACTCGTCAGGTATATCTCCTTCGACAAGTTTNGGCTCGGTATCGTTNGAAAATTCGGCAGCNACCAGATGATCTATCGGAAGAAGAATCTTCACATTCTTTTNTTCCGCTTTTTTAAGCATGTCCACAGCAAAATCAAAGTTATCTGCATCAAAAAGGCTCTGTCCTATTTTATATCCCTGTGCTTTTAAGAAAGTATAGGCCATACCGCCACCGATTATTATAATATCAGCCTTATTGAGAAGATTATTTATCACGCCTATTTTGTCGGAAACTTTAGCGCCCCCAAGAATAGATACAAAGGGATGTTCCGGATTTTCAATTGCTTCACCAAGGCTTGTAAGCTCTCTCCCCATCAGGAAGCCGGAATAAGCCGGCAAAAACTCCGCAACTCCCCCTGTAGATGCGTGAAGCCTGTGCGCAGTTCCAAACGCATCGTTTACATAGACATCCGCAAGCGAGGCAAGTTCTTTAGCAAATTCGGGAGCGTTTTTTTCTTCTCTTATATCAAACCTGAGATTTTCGAGAAGCATAATATCTCCATCCTCAAGCGCAGCGGCTTTTTCCTTTGCATCGGGACCTATTGTGTCAGAGGCAAATATAACATTCTTGCCCAGAATCTCCGACAGTTTCTCGGCGACAGGCTTGAGGCTCAGTTCAGGTTTAATTTCACCCTTAGGTTTTCCGAGATGTGAGCATACAATAAGCCTTGCCGAATTTTCAAGCAGATATTCAATTGTGGGAACAGCTGCCATTATTCTGATGTCGCTGGTGATTTCTCCGGTTTTTTTGTCGATGGGAACATTCAAATCGCAGCGAAGTAAGACTCTCTTCCCTGCCGGGTCAAAATCTTTTACGGTTTTTTTGTTATAGTTCATAATCTTTCCTCCATTTTCATTGATCCGAATTTTTTAAGGTTTTTAAAATTATTTTGCCTTAAAGCTTCATAAATTATAACAGCAACCGAGTTGGAAAGGTTTAGGCTTCTGGCTTCAGTAAGCATAGGTATTCTTATGCATGAGTCATAGTATTTTTCTAAAAGTGTCTCCGGCAAGCCTTTGGTTTCCTTGCCGAACATTATGCTTACATCTTCATCATAACTTGCCTCGGTATAGCTGTGCGGTGCCTTGGTTGAAGCAAAGTAGATCTTCTTATCTCCGTTAAGATCAAAATACTGCTCAATATTTTTGTATACTTTTAGATTTACAAGGTGCCAGTAGTCAAGTCCGGCTCTCTTAACGGCGCTTTCGGATATATCGAATCCAAAAGGCTCTATCAGATGTAATGTCGAACCGGTACATGCGCAGGTTCTGGCTACAGCTCCTGTATTTTGCGGTATTTCGGGTTCAAGAAGAATAATGTTTATAAAAAACACCTCGGCACAGTTTTCACTAAGAATTCTACTACTATATGCATTTCTAATCAAGAGAAAAGATTATTTTTTTTCCAAACTTTTTTAAAAAATAGGGCAGTTTATGTAAAAAAAATTCAAACAATCGCAGGCAAATAATTAATATGCAATATGTCTAAATCTGTTGAAAATTAAGATAATTATTTGTTATAATAGTTTATATAAATTAAATATGGAGGTTAATTATGGACTATTTGGAAATGCTTAATATAGCAAGAGATAAAGTAGGGCCGCTTTGCAAAGCTTGCCCTGTATGTAACGGCAAGGCCTGTGGAAACAGTATGCCGGGTCCCGGCTCTAAAAATCCCGGCAACGGCGCGCTCAAAAACTACGAGGCTTGGCAGAATATTTGTGTTAATATGGACACCATCGCAGATAACTGCGAGCCATGCACCGAGTTTGAGCTCTATGGTCAGAAATTTTCCATGCCTCTATTTTCGGCTCCTATCGGAGCAATACCGGCGCACTACGGTCCGGACTATAACGACATAAGCTTTAACGACCTGATGATACCGACCTGCAAAGAATTCGGAGTTGCGTCTTTCACCGGAGACGGAGTAGACCCCGCGGTGATGAAGGCTGCAGCCATTATGATGGATAAATGCGACGGTATAGGGGTTCCCACTATTAAGCCATGGAATATTGAAGCTGTAGCCGAAAAAATTGAGTTTCTCAATGAAAGAAATATTTTTGCTGTCGCAATGGATATCGACGGCGCGGGACTTCCCTTCCTGAAAGCTATGAATCCGAATGCCGGAAGCAAAACAGTTTCCGAGCTCAAAGAAGTGATAGGCTTAACGGACAGACCTTTTATCATTAAGGGAATAATGACTGTGAAGGGCGCTCTGAAAGCTGTCCAGGCCGGAGCGAAAGGAATTGTCGTTTCGAACCACGGCGGAAGGGTTTTGGGGCAAACCCCGTCTACGGCAGAAGTTCTGCCCGAAATTGCGGATGCCGTAAGAGGTAAAACCACCGTTTTTGTTGATGGCGGAATTCGCAACGGCGTTGATATTTTTAAGGCTTTGGCTCTGGGCGCGGATGCCGTTTTAATAGGCAGACCCTTTGTTCCGGCTGTCTACGGAGCAGCCAAAGAAGGAATTCTGCTTCTTCTGAACAAGTACATGGCGGAGCTTAAGGACACCATGAAAATGTGCGGAGCGTGCAAGCTTTCGGATATCACAAGGGATATGGTCAGATTTTAATAAAAATGCTTGCTTAATTTAAAAAGTATAGTATAATCTATAGGCTGATTTAATTGATTTGAAAGGATTTGTTCTTTAATGACAATGGCATTGACTATTTTACAACTTATATCTGCAGTGACGGTTACTCTTGTCGTTTTATTTCAATCCGGTAAGCGTTCCGGACTTTCGGGCAGCATTTCAGGCGGCGCCGAAACGTTTCTCTCCAAGGGTAAGGCTCGTACAGTTGATGCCAAACTCGCAAAAGCAACAAAGTGGTTAGCTCTTGTTTTTGTTTTGCTAACGCTTTCACTGCACTTTGTATAAAATAATATAGTAATTTTAAAAATGCCCGGCAGGCTCAAACCTGTCGGGCATTTTTAAAAAGATATTCTCATTTATATCGGGCTCTTTGACCGCCTATATATTTTTTCCTGCAGCTTGCGGCTGTTAGATGTGCGCATCCCAGCTCCTTATATGAAAGCCTGCGCGGCACTGCCACATCCTTGAGGTGCATACCTATGAATGTGTCGCCTATATCAATGCCCAAGCTCGCTTTTACATGCTCAACTGCGACAGGCTCCTCCATCATTTCATAGACCTTTGATGCAAAAGAGCCGCCGGCATTCGGCACAGGCACAACATTTACAACTTCCAGATTATATTTTTCCGCAGCCTCTGCCTCTATTATAAGAGCCCTGTTCAAGTGTTCACAGCACTGCGCCGCAAGATAAAGCCCATGCTCATTAAGAATCGGCATTAAAACCGAAACTAAAGCTTCTGCAATCTTGCTTGATGGATTCTTGCCGATTGACGAGCCGATAATTTCACTGGTCGAACAGCCGACAACAAAAATTTCCGAGCGCTTCGGTTTAGCGAGAGCTATAAGCTCTTCAACGCATTTTCTAAATTCCGATTTAATTTGTTCTATGTTTATTTCCATTTTCAGCTCCATGTATTCCATATATCCGGCCTGTACCCTATCGTTGCCTTGTTTCCGTTTCGTACAATAGGAGTTTTAATAAGTTCGGGGTTTTCAAGCAGTTTCTCAAACTTGGCATCAGTACCTGCCAGATATTTGTACAAGCTATATTCTTCCGCCTTTTCATTGACAAGCTCGTCCATGCCGCACGCCCGTACAATCGATTCAAGTTCTCTTGGACTCAATCCTTTTTGCACAAGATCAATAAGCTGTATTTTAATTCTTCTTTCTTTAAACCAGCGTTCGGCCTTTTTGGAATCAAAACATTTTTTCCGGGAAAAAATTTGAATATTCATATCTCATTAATATGTAAAAGTATAATCGGACTTTGTCTTGAAATTTTATATATAAATCCGGAAAGATTTGTCTTTATTATCTCGGTCATGGAGATCGGATTCAGAATTTTTCTCTTCTTACAGCTTGCGAAGCTTTCTGCAATAACTCTGTTTATTTCATCTTTAATCTCCACAGACTCAAGCTCGCAATTAAAACCTTTGCTAAATAAATCCGGATCGGATACAAGCTCTTTTGTTTCGGAGTAAACATTCAGAAGGATAACTATTATGCCGTTTTGAGCAAGTTTTCTCCTGTCATTTATTATGGATGTGTCAATTTCACCAACATTTTCACCGTCAACATAGACCGGTCCCGCCTTGACAAGCTTTTCAATTTTTATGGAGTTTTTTGTAATATCAATGACGCTCCCGTTATCTGCAAGGATTGTATTTGTGCTTTCCACACCCATAGTCTTGGCAAGCAGGGCATGCTTATACAACATTCTATATTCTCCATGAACAGGAATAAAGA
>JGI24710J26742_10001382_pt1 | contig 22315 bp, 19 predicted proteins | sample BioPla2DNA2_FD_26742 | JGI IMG/M metagenome (IMG submission 26742) | reverse complement strand
CCTGAATTTAATACTATATGCCATAACACATTTTCCTTTCTCCTTCACGAAAGGGGAAATATTGTCGGAAAATGTGTTACCTTTTTGGGGTCCGGATCATATAAGTATTATCAAGATTTGTTTTTTCAGAGCTTCAGCTGTTTAGCAGGCATAGCAATTATTATGTCAAGCAATTGACTGCTTTGAGATGCTGGCAAATAGTTGTATCCTTGGATTGAGAGATGTCATCGAATGAATATTCCGAATATTTTGAGGCAAAAACCGATAGTAAATGAATTCTTCAAAGAGAATTCATTTATGGACAAGCCGCAGGTTAAGAACAGAGATTTACAAGTTTACTTGTGAAATCTCTGTCTTAAGCTGAGACTGAGCAAAAGCAGACATGCTTTTGCGAGATTTTTGGTCTTTATCGGTCCTTTATCTGTGTTAATCTGTGTTAATCTGTGGATAGAAATATAAATATATAAAAATTCAAGGAAAGATAATAAAAATGAAAGAGAGCAAACCTAAGATTTTGCTGGTAACTACTGGCGGAACGATATCAATGCAAAAATCCGAAGACGGAACTTTTTTGCCAAGCAACAGCAGCGATTCTCAGCAGCTGACAGCTTCTATACCTGAGCTTAATGAACTCGCCGCAATAGACATCTTGCAGCTGGCAAACATCGACTCGACCAATCTGCAACCGGAACTCTGGGCTAAAATAGCTCAAACAATCTACAAGAACTATAAAAACTATGAGGGCTTTGTTTTGGCTCACGGAACAGATACTCTCGCCTATACTGCTTCCGCTCTGTCTTTTATGATACAGGAACTGGGAAAACCTATAGCCATTACCGGTTCTCAGGTTCCACTCATGCAAATAGGCTCAGACGGCAGAAACAATCTGATTAATGCAGTCAGGGTCGCTATTTCAGATATAGCAGAAGTAGCAGTGGTTTTTGGCTCAACTATCATAAAAGGCTCCCGAGCAAAAAAGGTTTCAGCATTTGATATGGAAGCTTTCTCTTCAGTCAATGACGCAGAAATGGGCAAAATAGGCCTATCGCTTAAATTTTCCAAAGGCACACAATACAGAAGCAAGAAAAAGCCTATTCTTAGGACTGAATTGGAAACCAACATTGCTATGCTCCCTGTTTATCCGGGAATCAAACCCGAGGTAATAGACTTTTTGGCAGAAACTCACAAGGGAATCGTCCTTGAAGGATACGGCGCAGGCAACATACCAACAGGCGAATTCGGTATTGACTTGGCTGTCAAAAGAGCTATTGACAAGGGCGTGCCCGTAGTAATTTGCACTCAATGCGTTATAGGCTCAACTGAAATGGAACTATATCAAGTCGGCAGATCCGCATTAGATGCAGGCGCTATACCGGCAATGGACATGACGCCTGAATCGGCTTTCGTCAAACTTATGTGGGTTATGGCTCAAACAAAGGATTTAAGCAGTATTGCAGCCATGATGCAGAAAAACTTTGCAGGGGAAGTCCACGAACTGGGCGGCCTATATGACATCTAGCGCTTTGTTTTGTCTAAAACTTTCCTGTAAGCCTTTCAAAATATCCGCTTATAAGATCGCGCCGTGATGAGTGGTGCGTGGCGAGTGCGAGCTTTAATAGTGTAAAATATAGGGTGTAAAGTGTAAAAATAAATACTCGGTTTTTCTATCCTTTCCACACCCTACGCCCTAATCCCCACTCCCTGATGTTCACAGTGTGAGCGGCGCCTCGCTTAAAACCTGTGTCAATATCTTGCCTAGAACCTTTTTTTCAAAAGGACGGGACTCTTCACTCATGTTAAAACGTTCTCTCAAAGCCAATCTTCTAAGAGTTTCCGTAAAAGGGCTCTTGCCCGTACTCATTTTAGCGGTATATTTCGCCAAAAATTCCAAGGAATCCTCACAAGAAATAAATGGATCTGAACCCAGAGAAGCATTCAAAAAGTTGTCTGCAACTATAACGCTATGAAGCACAAAATCATTAGGCAAAGGCGGCAATGAATGATGTTCCGTTATAGACAACTCTATAAAATGAGGCAGATTTAAAGTATCTGAGAACATCTTTCCCGCTTCTATATGATTAAAAGCGAATATTTTATTCTCCGCTTCCAAGGAAGACAAACCAGCCGAATATCTGTTGTTTGAAGCAGTATCATAATTTTTTGGAGCATAATCGGCCAAAAGCAAAGAACCTATATCATGAAGCAAACCGGCTGAAGCAGAAAGCCACCTCTGAGATTTATCTGAAACTGCCAGCATGGCAATAGTCTCACAAAGCAAAGAGCAATTTTTCATGTGCAGCAATTTTATAGAAGCTTCTTCAAATACATCTTCAAGCATTTTGAAGAGTTCAAAAACAAGCACGTAAGCAATGCCCTCGCCGCCTACAAAAGCCGCCGCTTTACTTAATGAATCATACGGCTCTTCTTTTGCTTCATTTGACTCATTTGCAAGCTCCAGAATTTTCATAGCAATTCTATGGTCGCCTGACAAAGCCGCCAAGGCATCTTTGATATTTGCCGGATCGTTTCTGAGAACTTTAAAAGCGGAAAATATTTTTGATTGCATAAAAGGCAAACTTTTAAAATTATCTATGCCCGCCTTTACGCCTTTAAAAGTCGCAATACTTAAAAGAGCCTCATCTACGTCTTTGTAGAGAGGCAACTTGAATATTTTTTGCGGTATTTGCATTTGTCTTGTGAGCACTGCCTTCAGTTTTTTAAAACCAGGGTGCTCTACAAGCGCATCTTTCACAGAAACTGGCAATATTCCGTTGGGCTGCAAAACCAAAACTACGAAATCATATTTATTCAAAGCGGTTTTAAGCAATGAAAAACTTTGGCTTGATGCGTGCATCATTTCATTTACACGCAGTTCCAAAATATTTCCGTCATGAAGCTTTATTTCAAAACCGCTATTGTTATGCACTGGTTTACACCGCCAAATAAAAACCGTATTCCGGTATTTTTACAGCATTTTTATCTATCATTTCGGGTACACAATCTATTAGATCTGGCTTCAGCAAAAAGTCTATATCGCTTTCCAGACCTATTTCCACAAGACTCTTGCCGGCTCCCGACATAAGAAAAAGCTTTTTTGCGTCTTTATAATAACCGTAAATTCCAAGAGCCGCTTGAGCTCCGTCGCTCAAAACAAATTTTTTATCGAAAGGAATTAGAGAAACTATCTTTTGCACCAAATAACCGGCACAATAAGCATCATCAATCGCGAATTTTTCTTCTCTTCCCGCACATACAAGCAATATATCGCATTTTTTTTCTAAAGCTGTCTCATAGGCTTTCTTGCAAACAGCAGAAGCATTCAAAAAACAGCCTAAATAAACCTTCGGAGAGAGAACGGTATCAGCTATTGCTCTTGTTCCATTACTGGAAGTAAAAACTATTTCTTTGTCCTTAAGATTAGCGCTGTGATACTCAAGAGGACTATTGCCATAATCAAAGCCGTCTGGAGGCAGTCCTCTTCTTTCTCCGCAAAGCAAAGGATTTGTGCGGGATTTTTCCGCCATCATCATAGCTTTTTGAACTGTTGTCGTCAAAGTAAGCTTTTTAGGTTTTTGTGAAGCTATTACAGTCAAAGAGGACGTCGCTCTCATGACATCGACAACCACACATATTTTATTGTCTAATGCCTGTACTTCAGAAGGCGTAAAGGCGACATCTATATCAATCATTTGTTTTCCAGCTCCCATAATGCTTTTTTAACAACAAATCGCAAAGTTTGACCGCTTCGCCAGCTTCAAAACGGCTTCTTTGCAGTTGAACAAGCAAATCGGAATGTTCCCTTCTGTCTCGCTTGTTTAAAACTTCCACAAGCAGCTCATCTCTTCGTTTCGCGTTAGAGCACAACTCCGTCATTTTCTCCAAAAGAAGAGCCATCATTTGCTTTAGCTCGTTTTGGGAATCATAGGCAGAAGTTTTCTGTGAATCCGTGACGCTTTCTTCAAGATCACCGCTAACCTCTAACCTTATTTTATCATAAGCTTCTTTTATGCTCAAATGTTCCTCTTTGAGCATTCGTTTTATCTTCGAAAAAGCATCTATATGGCTTTTGCGATAAACTCTATGTCCGCCTCTGGTTCTTTCAACCGACAAGAAAGGAGAGAACTCCTTTTCGTAGTAACGAAGAGTATGGGAAGGCAATCCGGTCAGTCTGCTGACTTCTGATACAGAAAATTTGTCACTCATCTGCAAATCTGTATTCGTTTAAAAAGTTGCCAAGTTTCGCAACCAAGTCCGCCGGCTCCAGAAGAAGGCTCAAAAGATAGCATAGCAAGAGAATTGTGAGAACAGCTATTAGCATAGTAAACCTCCCTAGATATTGAGTGTTACCGGATAACATCGGTTTTTTTTCTGTTTTTCTTAACCCTTAAAAATTTAAAAGAAATTTCACTTTTACAAGAAAAAACTCTTGACACTTTGTGTTTTTTTCTCATTTTTTTATCAATACGAAACTTCATGGAGGAAAAAAAGTATGCGCCTGAAAGAAAAATATAGATTCACTATATGTCTCCTTCTTATTGCATCCTGCGCTGTCATCCTCGGCACTCCTAAAGCCAAAGCTGAGCTGAAGGGTTCAACCAGGGAAGTGTTAGAGAAAGTTAACTTCTCTAACAAAAGTATAGATACATTAATGAAGGCAAGAAGTCACAAAAACTACTTCAACCCCTTGGTCGGTGAATATGTAAACGGTGTCAACTCTGGAAATCAGCCTGTAGTTTATGAGCCGGATGCTTATAAATGGAATATGAAAACAAGAGCTCACGAATACGACCTTAGAATGCAAGTTCCTGAACTCCCCCCAGGATACGTATATCCGACTATAATGACACCGCCTATAATGTTGCCAGACAACCCTTGGCCTGTAGCAGCTATGCCTGCAGCTTATCACACTGTCTACGACACATTTGAAACCTATCCTGGCACCAATATCAGCAAGCTTCTTGATAAATCAGCTCGTAAAGGATATTACAGACAGGAAGATCTCAGATCCTATGAATGTAGGAATAACATTCTTTACAGCAATATGATACCGCCCAAGAGCGACAGAAGAGCCAACCATATTTATCATCCAACTTTGGCAGTAGTTCCTTCAACTGTCTACTGTCCCTCACCGATAGTTCAGCCTTGTCCTAGCCCCTCATATCCTTGCCCTCTGCCAGTTCAAGGCTATCCTGCTCCTCCTGCATACGGCAGATATCCTGGCACTCCTGTTTACGGCTATAGACCTATTCACAGAGTTTCCGCCGTTTATCCTGGATATTATGCTGTTCCTGCTAACAAAAAGGCTTCAAGGAGACCCAACTCCTTCTAATAGCATCTCTCTTCTTTATAATTCACAACTTATTTTCTCTATTTTCTTCTTTATTAACGCTCCTTCTTCTAGGAGCGTTTTTTCTTTCATTATTTTTATCACTCTATCTGCCGATACATCCAAAGCTACTAATATGAAATACACTAGTGCTTTGTTCCAGATAAAACTTTCTTTTGAAAGACATCTTGCTCAACAATAAATCATAGTTGGCAGCTGCTAAGATCGCACTGTGGCGAGTGGCTAATGCTGAGTGGCGGGTTGAATTGATTAGCTCCCCTCTTGCATCGCTCATCACTATCTGTCCTTAAATCAGAGGCAAGGACAAAAATTGTGATTATGCTGTAGCAGAATGCAATTTTTGACCATTTTTGCCCTCATTTGTGTGAATCTGTGTCCATCTATGGATAATAAATTCTTCATTCTAAAAGAAACTTTTAAGCGCAACAGTCTACTAGTGCGAGTTTTAATAATGTAAAAATGTAAAGTGTAAAAGTGCATGAAAAGGCTAATTAATCCTAGAATTCTATTAAATATTCTTGCGGTATTTTTGCTATTTTTTGCGAGTGCCGTAACTTCTTATGCCTTTACTTCTATTTCTATGGATACACAAAAATTTCCTGTCGAAGTTCAATGCGACTATTTGGAATACAAAATAGACACACAGCAGGTCATAGCCAAAGGCAATGCCTTTGTTACCTATCAGGATATGCAAATAAAAGCTGACACTGTTCAGGCTGATGTCAAAGAAGAGCAGATATTTGCTGAAGGCGATGTAGATTTCTGGAAAGGCTATGATCGGATAAAAGGCTCAGTAGTTTCTTACAACATGAAAACTGGCAAAGGGCATATAAAAGAAGCCAAGATCATCAAAAACATGGAAGTAATAGAAGCCGATGAAATCTATTTGAGTCCTGAAAGATCGGAAGCTTTAAACATTTCACATACCACCTGCGATCGGGAGCCTGAACCACATTATCAGCTCAGAGCTGACAAAATTGAAATACGTGCGGGCGACAGCATGCTGATTGAAAACATGAAAGCAAAATGGCACGGCAAAACTCTTTTATCTTTAAGCGAATACACTAGCAGCTTGAAAGAAAAAAAGAAAAAGTTCTTCAGCGCCAAAGTCGGGACATCTAATATAGACGGGATCTACTTAAAATTTTCTTCAGATCTTGAGGTTAACAATTATGTCAGCGGCGTCTTGCTTGCAGACTTTTTCCAAAAACGAGGAGAAGGCGTAGGATTCAGAGGCAACTACTCAACGCCTGGCAACAAAATCACCGGCAATATTTACGTTTACACTCTCAACGAAAGAAACAGAGACCGTATAAGCACTTCTGGTTCTATCTCTTTCAGCACAGCTGGCAGCCTAAGCGGAAATATTCAATATAATGCGGAAAAGCTGCCAGGCTACAGCGAAAATCAAGACTTGACACTCTCTCTTAATTATCGGCCTAAATTCAACCTTCTGCCAAATATGCAGATAAACGCCACTAAGTTTTTTGACTTGGACGGCGGCAAGTATACATTAGACAATAACTATCAGATTTTAAACAAGATGCCCGAAGTCAGCTTCTCACTGCCGACACTAAAGCATAAAGCGCTCCCTCTCAGTTTCAATATCTCAGGAATGTATGGCAGATATGAGGAAGGCCCTTTAAGCGCTCTTGAAACCACTCAAAAAATAAGCGGCAATCTCAGAGCCACCACTCCTCCTGTAAAAATAGACCAAAGCTTCGTTCTCACCCCTTCTTACAGTTATGACGCAAGCTCATACTCCAACGGTGAGAGTCGGCAAAACTCCAATACAATGCTGAGAGCCAACTGGAATCTTTCCAAAGAGGGCACCTTGGATATGAGTTACAATCTTTCAAAAAGCTACGGAAAGTCGCCTTTCAGATTTGACTCATCCACTAGTACCGACAGCATCTCAGGAAGCTTGAGATTCAACAAAAACAACTGGACATTCAACCCGCTCAACATAACTTACAACAGGTTAAGAGGCAGACTGGAACAAATATATTGGGACTATTCCAGACGCTCTCCGAAAGATGCCTACAGAAGCTGGGAGTTCTTTATCAGAAGAGACTATGATGCCGGCAACATCAGATTCTCAAATCTCACTCTTTCCGACATAAAACCTACTAACCTCAACATGAGATACCGAATGGCTGGGGAACTTTGGTCATTCGACACATCTGTAACAGTTCCCCATGCTCTTGGCCGAATTTCCAATACTTCCTTGAACTACAAAACCGTTATAAGACCTCTATGGGAAATAAGTCTCACAACCAATTACAACAATATTTCAAAGAAATTCAGTCCCCTCAGAGTCGGTCTAATCAGAGATTTGCACTGCTGGGAAGCCAAAGCCGAGTATAATCATGAACGCCAAGAGTTTTGGATGGAATTCTATCTCAAAGCTTCCCCTGAAGATTCAGGCAGATTCAGCTACGGAATAGATGACAACAGACTGAGAATGAAAATAGCTTCCTATGACCAGCTTTTGGACAGATACGATCTGTAAAAAACAGTGGTCAGTGGAATTGTTTAGAACTCAATTAGTAAAACTGATAACTGCTTTGAGATATTAATAAATAACCCTTATTTATCTTTCTGCGGTTTCGTATATTTGTTCCTCTATAATGTTTGGGCGTTTGATTCCTTCTCCTTCTCAGATCTTCTTGCATTTTGGATTTTTAGATTTAAGGCAAAAAGTTGAAAAAAATTGCATCGCAATTTTGGAAAAGTCACAAGTAGAGAAGTTGAGTAGAAAAGTTATTTTATAACAGTGATTCTTTGCTTGGTACTTAAGCAAAAACGCAGGTTTTGCTTAAGTTTCCGCCTATCTGTTCTTCATCTGCGTAATCTGCGGACAGAAAAGGTCTTTGGGAGTTTTTCCGTGTGTTCTGTGGTTAAAAAAAGTTTTGGAAATTTTTTCGTGATTTTCGTGTGTTTCGTGGTTTTAAATTTTTTTTTGCCTTGATTTTTTTGCAAAAAAAAATAGCAAAGGTCGGAGTCGAACCGACGACCGCACGGGTATGAACCGTGTGCTCTAACCACCTGAGCTACTTTGCCATTTGTGTTCTGATAAGAAAAGCCTGATTAATCAGGCTCTTAATCAATTGCGGGGGACAGATTTGAACTGTCGACCTTCGGGTTATGAGCCCGACGAGCTACCAGACTGCTCCACCCCGCGATATGAATGCCGAGAGCCGGGCTTGAACCGGCACGGGTATTACCCCGCCGGATTTTAAGTCCGGCGCGTCTTCCGATTCCGCCATCCCGGCGCTAGTCATTGGAACCGAGTATAAAGCAATTTTCCTTTGCTGTCAAGCATTTTCTTAAAAACAGAATAATAGAAAAGAAAATTTATAGCTGCAACAAAGTGACAGAAGTTTAAAGAAAGCAATAAACACTTGCTTTAGACTTGTCTGCTTATTCTGTTGAACCAGTGCAATTCACCGCCTAATTTGCAGCTTCTACATACCCGCAGGGCGAAGCAAAGGTCTCCGGAGGATTGGAAGGTGATATCTGAGTATCCTTCATTGTTGGACCTGAACCAATAGAGTCATCGCTAGGAACCGTTGTCCAGCTAATAGTTCCTTCAGACTGAGGCATTCGTCCGATCGGTTCTTCAGAACCGGAAACAAGGGTTCCGTAAGAAGGCTCCAAACAGCATTATCTCCATCATGCTGAAAGCCGCTTGTTTAGAAGAAATAAAGTCTATTATTGAGGATCGCGGTCGCTCTCCAATCTTTTTCAGTGAAGGCGCTTCCTTCTTTTTTATTATCTTTGGGAGTCTCTTTATTATCGCGTTCTTCTCCGAACAACAAGGGAAGCAATATCTCTGTATCCTGTTGTTCGGGAGGCAAATCCTCTATCCAAGTTCTGTTTTTTTACTTCATTTACAGCTTCGTCTTCCTCTTCAAGAGTGACTGAAGATTCTGTATCAAATAATTCATTTAAGTTAAACCCTTGAGCAAAAGCGTTTCCGCTAATGCCACACATAAAGAAACATATAAATAAAACAACGAAAACTCGGGCAGAACGACAAAGTTTATTAAATAAGAACAACATCGTCATTTTAAGCTGCTCCTCTCTAGAAATATTTACTCTTCTATCCTCATTGTAAGATATTTTTTAATTAAGCAAACTGGGATTTATGGAATCAATCATTCAAGTGAATTATTCAGTTTTTTATTCTCAAGATTTCAATCTTCTGTGCTATATTTTTCACGCAATTCTTTCAAAAGTTCTGCTATTTCAGAGTCTTTCTGTGCTCATCCGCAGATAAAAAGATGCACTAGATTTTACAGAGTCTGCCGTGATAATATTTTTTACTATGCAGCACTTAGCACCTTCACAAAACACGATTATAAAAGCTATCCGCAAAAAACTTTTGTGGTTTATACTCAGCTTTTTCATAAGCGCTGCAACAACCTTCGCTGAAAGCGAAAAACATCCTTCTTATCCTCTGCCTTATTACGGCTACTACATGTCTTACTCTGCTCAAGGACACGGAACCCACTGCTTTAAACGGCCAAAGGCCTTTTCATTCTCTCCGGATGGTACAAAACTCGCTGTAGCCGACACTTTCAACAACAGAATAAAGCTTTTTTCCGTCTCGCCGGAAGTAACCCATCCGGATCCTTTAAAGCTTGAATATATCTACGGCGGCATATGGCCTTGGGATAATATAATTGTGCCTCAAGACAAACATGACGCTTTCAGAGAAAAAAAGTTCTTTGACGGCACTGGCGATAGAGAACTCTACGGCCGAGCTTATCACGGAGATCAAGCCAGAATAAGACGGGAAAAGCAGCTTCCTGCAGAAAGATTCAACCTGCCGCAAGGCATAGCTTGGCTTTCGAATGAAACCATGATCATATCAGACACTCATAATCATCGTTTGAAAATTCTGACTACAGAAGGCAAGGTTCCAATAATCATAGGCAGGGAAGGGTGGAAAGACGGTTATTTCAACTCTCCGCTAGGCATCAACACTGACTGCGAGGGAAACATTTATGTCGTAGAACCCAGAAGCAAATATATAGAAGGCTTGCCTTATGGCCCAATACAGAAGCTCAGATCTCAAGGCAACCGCTTGCAAATTTTCAACAAAGAAGCCAAACCAATAAAAAAACTGGGACATATGCACAGGATGTCAGGTGAAATGCCAAGACAGTTCAAAGATCTTGTATATGTAACTGTCAACTCTACAAGCGATGTTTATCTGACAGATCGAGGGAATAACCGTATTTTAATTTATGACGAAAACCTTAATTTCCGCACTGAAATAAAACATATGAAAAACTATAGTTTTAACCGCCCTGAAGGCACAGATATTGCCAAAAACGGAATGTTGGCGGTGGCTGACTCAGGAAATCACAATATAGTTATTTTTGACGAAAATCTGAAAATATTCCAAATTATAGGCGGATATGGCACCAAGCCAGGAAAGTTTATCAATCCGAATGATGTCAAGTTTGGTCCTAACGGCGATTTATATGTCTTAGACACGGGCAACTCACGCATACAGATTTTCAAAGGAGTTTTTTTCGAGCAATTCCCCAAATGTCCGCCTCCTCCAATGAAGCTGAAAATAGAAAAACTTCACCCTCCAGCCGCACAGCCGGCAGATTCCAACTAAAAACTTCATATTTCCCTGTATTTTGCCGATAAGCCTACCAGAGAAAGTGTATTTTTCGGAGGCCTCATGAACAAAACCAAAATCAAACAGGGAACATTTTTTTTGTTTCTCTTGATTCTGTCTTCTTTACTTCTTACAGGATGCGAGAAAGCCACACCTGCCGTCAAAGGCAGTGTTAAAGGCAAGGTCTATGACTCTAACGGACAGGCTGTTCATAACGCAACTGTAGAAAGATATGGCGGTGATAAGTCAGCAAAAACTGACGAGTTAGGAAGATATTTTATTGGTGATCTTGAGCCTGGCGAACAAAAGCTTGTAGCAACTTACGATAAAAACTCAGTAGTAAAAATAGTTGAAATACCGCGCGGAAGCACGCTGGAAGGAGCTGATATAACATTTACCGTTGTAGATAAGCTCCCTCCATTGATAAGCAAAGTTACGGTAACAGACATAAAGGAAAACTCCGCTCTGATTAAGTGGGAAACTGACGAAGAGGCAAACGCCGTTATAAATTATGCGACAGGCACAATAGGCCTTCCATACAACAAGTCTGTTTCCAGTGTCGGCATGACGAAAAAACACTCAATTCTCTTAGACCAACTCCTGCCTGGACAGGTTTACCATTTTAAAATCAGCTGCACCGATTATCACCAAAACGTCGGAGTTTCCAGTGACTATCAGTTCACAACGCTTCAAGGCGACCCGCCCGTTCAACCTAAAGAGCTGGTTATAGCTGATATTTCTGATATGGAACATGTGACACTTGAATGGCTTAAAAACACTGAAAATCCCAATAATGACTTGGTGGGCTATAATATCTACAGAGCCGACTCCCTAAACGGAACTATGAAACGAGTAAACATAGAACCAATTCCTCAACCTGCCGGAGAGAAAGTATATTTTACAGACGAAGGCTTAGCTATAGCCAAAAAATACTATTATATGGTCAGAGCCATAGACTTGGCAGGAAACGAAAGCTTGCCTTCCGAAACAGTGCAAGTGCTCACTCCTGGAATTCTTCAAGAAAACAGAACCTGGACAAAAGCAGAGAGCCCATACATACTTGAAGGCGACTTGAGAGTCAGAGGCGGCAATGTCCTTACGATTGAACCTGGCGTAACAGTCAAGTTTGCTACTATAGACAAACTACCTGACGGAAATACAAATAATCCTAAAACAGAGCTTATTATACAAGGCGGTCTAATGGCTGTCGGAACAGAAAAAGAACCCATTGTATTCACTTCTGCTGACAGCTTCCCAAGAAAAGGCATCTGGAACGGAATATTGTTCAGCGGCAGCGGCATGGCTGAAAATATTATGAGAAACTGCACTATAATGTTTGCTGATACCGCTATAAAATCCGACAATTCAACTCCATCTATTGAAAACTGCAGAATAGGTCAATCTGGAGTTGCCATAGACAGCGGATTATCCATGGCGCTCAATATTAAAAATAACCTTATCAGAGACAACGACATAGGAATAATTGCAGCTACTTCCAACATCAGAAACAACCTCTTTGTAGGCAACGGAACATCTATCAACGTTATGGGCGATCCTGTCATTGAATATAACACTATCGACGGTATAACAGGCATAGAAATCACTGCAGGAAAACCTGTTATCAAAAACAACATCATCACTTATACGCCTATCAAAGGTTTATTCGGAATAAAACAAACTCCTTCGGAAGCCGTTCAGCCCGAAATAAAGTGGAACGCTTTCTTCAACCTGACTACAAATATAGAAAACGTGGATACCCTTCCGGAAACCAACTTTGAAGCAGATCCTCTATTTATAGGCGGCACAGATTTCGACTACCATCTGCAGACCATGGCTGGCGGTTATCCGATCGATTCGATATGTCTGACAGGCGGCGAAAATGGAAGCCAGCAAGGCGCTTATGGACCTGAAAACGGAATAACCGATAATCCTCCGCCTACGCCCTAACAAACAGTAAATACTGTGCTTAAATAAAATATAAATTAGAAATATATCCGGAAAAACAAAAGAGCCTTTCGCTAAGCGAAAAGCTCTTTCTTTAGTTAAAGAACTCAGTCTACTTCTATATTGTACTTAACACAAAGCTCTTTTAAAAGCTTGCTGATTTCGTCATGGTGTATTTCTTCAACTCTTCTTTCTGTGAAAACTCCGAAGTTGATTACTTCCACAACATCTTCTGCGGCTTTCTTGTCTTCGGGGCCAGCCTTTTTAACAAAGCTGCGCAAAGAATCTAGGGAGCGATTTTCAATGTCTGCAAGAAGTCCTCTGGCAACATTTTTGCGATAAAAATCCTTTGCCATTTTTTCCCAAAGAGTATCCTTAGCAAATCCTAGCTCAGAATAAGAATCAGCGAAGCTGTGATCGTTGGCAGGCATATAGATAGCCAAGCCAGTGGCATATTGAGTATTATGACCGCTTACCGCTGAACAAACCACATATTGTTTCAAAGCATCTTGAAGTTTCTTTGCAGCATTCTGGAAAGCAGGATCTTTAATAGACCCCTGGAGCAGAGTAACAAAATGACCCAAATCTATATTGGTTCTGTAATAAAATTTTTGAACGACTCTCAGAGCTGAATTAAAATAAGAGCTATAATCTTTGCTCAAAACAGCCTTGGAAAAACCATTTAAAGCGTCAATAAAGAGAGGAGTTTTGGTGAGATCCAGAACAGATTGAGTAGTTGAAGCATAGCCCGCACTGCCATTATTATAGGAGTCCACATAGGAGGAAACTATAAGCTTAGCCAAAGCCAGAGGAGTCGTGCCTTTTTTCATACCGGACATTATCTCTTCATAAGGATAGCCTTCTCCAGGTTCTACTTCTTCTGAAGCCACCATATAATGAACACCGTCTTTAAGGGCATAGGCTACTTCAACCATTTGCATAAGGCATGCGTCAAAAGCGAAGACATCAACTTTTTTGCCAAGCGCCTTTTTAATCTGCTCTATAGCAATAGCCATCTGATTTGTGGTTATATAATTGCCGGAAGAATCGTCATAAGAAATACCTTTGAAAATTTTATGTCCTGCATTTTTCCAGCCAGTCCCATGGTTCCACATTATAACGGCATAATTTTTAGCAGGATAAAGCTTAGCGTAATCTTTAACGAACTTAACAAGAACTTTATAATCGCCCATATCAAGCTCGCCCATGTCTTTGAGTTTTACAGGACCGCTTTTTTCTACTTTCCATACAGCTGCGGGACCTTTTTCACGATCCAGAAGACAGATAATATCTCGGTTTTCATCAGAACCGCCGCCAGCAGCCATTTCTTTCATGTCACTGACAGCGAAAGGATCTAAATTATTGTCGCCGTTGATGAACATGAGGAAAGTCCAATCCTTTTTGGCTTGAGGAGCAGCCAAAAGGGGAGCAGCCAAAAGGGAAACAGACACAAGCAAAAACGCCAATAGAGCAAGTCCTAGTCTTCTTCTCATACTATTTTCTTCTTATAATCTTTCCTTGAATTAATTTGCCTGAAGCAGGTTATGTTTTATCTGTTTAAAAAGTCTGCCAAACTCTTCTTTTACAGAGTCAGGCACGCTGCCTTCAGTATAAGCCAAAAAGTTAAGTTCGCTGATAAGAGCTCTATAAAAGGGATTATTCTTGTCAGTTTCCGATTTTTCCGCCGACTCTTTCAAAGAATCGAGTTCGCCTTCTTTAATATCAGAAACAACAGTGTTTACTTTGTCTTTAGCAGCGATCGAGTCAATCATTCGAAGCCACAATGTTTTCTTGGCAAAAGCCGTTTCACGATAGGCCTCTTCAACTTCGAAATCATAAGGAAAATAAACAGCCAAACCGTTGGCGTCTTTTAAACCGCCTCCTGTGTTTGCATTTGCTATCACCACTTCATGGAAAACCTTCTCGAGGTTTTCAGATGCTGCCTGAACAGCTGCGCTTTTTGGCATTTTGGCCTTGAGAAGCTGAACTAAATGAAGCAAATCTATGTTTTCAGGATAAGCAAAGCTTTGCACTTCCAGCAAAGCTTCTTTCAGAGGCTCAACATTACGCTCTGCAACAAGAGCCTTAGCCAAGCCATCCATAGCTCTCAGTAACGAAGCGAACCTGGAAAGATCAATAGCTGATTGGGTCGCGTAGTCTCCGCTTTGATATTCATTTTCCGTGTAAGATTCAACAAAAGACTTAACCCAAAGTTTTGCTGCTTCTGCCGGAGACATGCGATTTGTCAAAGATTTGAGAATTGTGTCGTAAGGAGCGCCGCCGCCAGGTTCATTTTCTTGCGAAGCAACAACGTAGTCTACATGCCCCATTAAAACAAAATTGACTTCAGCCATCTGCATCAGACAAGCGTCCATGTTGAGAATGTCTATTCGCTGACCAAGAATTTCGCTAATCCTAGAAACTGCTATACCTAGCTGTTCATTTGTGATGTGGCTTCCAGAGGAATCATCGTAGGAAATGCCTCTGTAAGCTGCCTGAGCACCTTCTTTTTTCCAGCCTGAACCATGATTCCAGATAGTAAAGATATATTTCCTGGCGGGATAGTTGGCTTTTACAAACTCAGCAAACTTTATAAGCTGCCTATAATCGCCCATGTCTATTTCACCCAAGTCTTTTAAACGAGTGATTTTGCCTTTGTCAATACGGTCTATATAAGCAGGGCCTCTGGCAGTATCTAAAAGAGTTATGATATTGATATACTCGTTGGAACCGACTTCAGCCATTTCAAACTGATCTTTAGGGCCGAATTCATCAAGATCGTTATCGGCATTCATGAAAACAGCTAAAGTCCATTCTGCCGAAGCCGGGGGAGTGGTATAAGCAGCAGGCACGGCTGAAACAAGCAGCGCCATTATTAGCATATTTATATATAATACACGTCTCATCGGTTGTCTCTCCGTTCTTATAGTCTTATAAACAACTTCTTGTGTACCATCTAGTTAATTATACTTATTTCTCAGATAAGTAGCAATACTACTGCTTTGTTTTCTCTAAAACTTTCCTGCGAGCCTTTCAAAATTCACAAGACAATATCCGCTTATAAGATCGCATCGTGATGAGTAGTGAGTGGCGGGTGACGAGTTTAAATAGTGTTAAAAATGTAGAGTATGAAGTGTAAAAATAAAAGTTTTGGAAATTTTTTCGTGCTTTTCGTGTATTTCGTGGTTCAAAATGTTCTGTTATTTTAAAGCAGCTTCATGTATTTGACACCGTCTTCAAGCTCAAGCTTTTTTTCCAAATTTCCATAATATATTGGCAAAGGTTTAATCAATTCATAGCCTTTTTTCTCGAACATTCTTCTGGAAGGCATATTGCTTTCTCGCACTTCCGCAAAACTCTTAAGCATTTTTTCCTTGCGAAAGACATCTTCCATAAACTCAAGAAGTTCTCCGCCTTTTCCCAGTCCCTTCAAATCAGGATGAACAGCTATTTTATAGATTCGCCCCGATGGTATTTTGAAGTTTCTTAGAAGTCCTATAATTAAGCCTTTGATCTCATTGTCAGAGTCCTTCAGCAAATAAAATCTGGAAGTCGGAGAGTTTATCAGATGTTTGTAATTTCTTCTGGGAAAGTGATCTGTTACAGTTTTAAAAGTAAGCTCATCAAAAGACATTATAGCGTCCAAGTCTTCATTTCGTGCCTTTAACAAAATATATTGGTCATCTTCCCGCAAAAAATCAAAAAGGCTTGGTTCCTTTTTCTTCGCGGGAGGCCAAACAGGTTTATCTGAAATAATATATTTCTTAAGATTTTTAAAAACCTGTTCGAGAACTTTTTCTGTGTTTCTTGCTATTCCCCTGCAAGCCGACTCTCTGCTTCCGGCAACATTTAAAATTGAAGGCCTTACTTGCAAAAGCCAAGATGTTATCTCATCAGCCAGCAATTGAGCCTTTTTATCGCTTAACTTTTGATTGGGGGACAAACCAGTTTCTGAAATAAAATGGTCTTTTCCCAACTGTAAGCAAATAGTTTCTGTAAGGGCTGTTCCCTTAGAGGAATTGTTTGTTTTAAATATCAAAGTCGCATCTGAATCCTTGATATTTTTAGCGGTTCGCGGCGGATATTTATCAGAGTCAGTTTCTAGCATTGGATATCTGGCAGGAACCGAGCCGTCTTCCGCCTTTCTGTTTTTAGGAGACCACCCGCCTATATGTAATCCAAAGGCTAAAGCTGTGTCTAAAGCTGCCCTGTCAACACCAGTCTGACCGCCGGAAATGATCATCGACAGAAATGGAGAAAATTTCTCTCTCTGCTCCGTCATTGCTTCATTAATATAGTCACATCGCATTTATAAACTACCATACTTGTGTCAATGCCAAGGTAGTCAGCTGTAACGCGATTAATACTATATGAATAGCTGTAAGGAGAAAACTTGCGTAAAAACTTGTTGAGCACATTCAAATACTTGACCGTGACGCTGTAATTATTCGCCACTTTGCCGCCTCCCTTTGAAGCGGAGGACTCCGAGTTAATCATAACATCGCAATCTTCTGCAGCTCTGGCGGAAAATTCATAAAGAGTTACGGGCAAGGGCAGAGGCTTTGAATTTTCAAGCGGCAAACCTGTTATCTTGATACTCATAGAAGCCTTGTTGTCCGAAGAAGAGAATGAGCTTACAGAAGAGAAAACTTCTGAAGCTAGTGATTTAAGTCTATTTCCGTCTATTTTTGCATTGCCCTCAAAAGATACTTCGTAAATATTAGGTTCTCTGAGAGAATTTACAACCTCCACAGAGGTAACAGACTCTGTGCCGGTTTGCATAAGAATATATTCCAAGCCGTCTGCAAAGCGATCCGAGGCGATTTTAGGCATTTCATTATAAACTCCCCTCATCCAGCTGGCAGAAGTCGGCTTAGAGGAAATTGAAGACAAAGCGTTTTTAAAATCTTTGATTTTGCCTGCGTTTGCTCCCGGGTTTTGTTCGGCTATTTCCACGTTATACCAAGCTTCGTCGTAATTTTTTTCTCTGGCGGCTATAACAGCTCTCATAAATCTTGCTCCTGAAAAGTTCGGAACCCGGCTGCAAACCGAATCTATCTCATACTTGGCTCTTTCGTAATTTCTTCTGGAAAAGTGTCTGTTTGCAAGTTTCATATGGACTTGCACATGCCTTTTATCAGACTGAGTGACTTTTGCTTCCGAAAATACATCCGGCAAAACACGCGAATTCAGCGGAGGTCTTGCTGAAGCCAAAGAAGATAAAGCTGAGGTTTTTCCGCTTAAGGAAGATGAAGATGAAGATGACGAGGAAGATGAATCGCCGCCAATCGCATCATAAAGAGATTCTTTTATTTCAAGACCGTCAAGATTGAGGCTGTCTAAATCCAAGTCATCGAAATCAAAAGCAGCCAAGACACTCGGAAATAAGAGGAAAAAAACAGCAAAGCATATAAAAATATGCTTGGCAAAAAAGTTTTTTATAAAGGTTGTCAATTCGACACCGCCGCTATAGCTTCTGCCTCGGTGAGACAAAAAGAACCAAGGGAACCTATACCGGTCATGCGCAAAGCGCTTTCTATCAGCTTGGAACAATTGCACAGAGCAAAATCTCCATCGTTGTAATCTACTATCTCTAAAGCAAGAGTCAATAAATTGGACAAACCCAAGCTGTTTATAACTGGAACATTCTGAAGATTAAAGACAAATTGGGTAAACCCCTTGTCTATATACTTCTTGGCTTCCGCCAAAAACAAGGCTCCGGATTCATCGCCAAGATATCCGCTAAGCCTTACAATAACAATAGTATCGCGTATTTCAAAATCCATATTAAAATCTGACATGAATTCATTATAAAATTAGCGCTTTGCCTATGTCAAGCTTGTAAGGCTTTAAAACTTCTGATAGAATCTCGCATCATGAACAGAGACACAGACGCATCTCCTTCACTTACTTTTTGCGGGGTAAACAAAGGCTTTTCTGACAGATCAGGAAAAAAATTTACTCTCACTATTTCTCAATTTTCAATATTGCCTGCAACTGTTACGGCATTAATCGGTGTCAACGGAGCCGGAAAAACCACATTTCTTAAAATTGCCGCTGGCATAACAAAACCTGATTCAGGAGATGTAATATGCAAAGAAAATCTTACAACCGCTTTCGCGCCTGAAATTTTTACTCTGCCAGAAAGCTTAACAGTCAAAGAAGCTATGAAAGCTGTTTGCTCCATGAGAAACATTCCTTACGATAAAGCCTGGGCTGAACAAATCTCGGAAACCCTTCAAACAGATATGGATAAACGCCTTGAAACTCAATCCAAGGGTCTTAAACAAAGAGCCTCTCTTGCCTCCGCTCTGGTTTCAAAAGCCGACCTCTTTCTCTTGGATGAACCTACCAGCTCGCTGGATCCGGAAGCCGCATCAAGGGTAAAGCAAGCTATTAAGCTTGTAAAAGAATCCGGTTGTGCAAGTATTTTTACAACTCACAGGCTTTCTGAGCTGAAAGGTCTTGCTGATCAAGTTTTGTTTCTGGATTCCGGTAAAATAATTTTTTCAGGAACCCCGGAAGAATTTTTGTCTCACTCAAAAAACGGAGATCCCGAAGAAAGTTTCAAAAACATTTTAAACACAAACAAAAATCATGAAACAGTCAATTAAATCAGCAGTCGCCGTAGCAAAGCTTGTAATAACTTCGGCTGCACGAAAAGGGCAAATAACAGCCGTTATGTTGCTGTCACTTTTGTTTTTTTTGCCAGCCCTCTTTTGGGAAACAGCTTTCGAAGGTTCTCAAACACTTTTAATTATAGACACAGCCTACTGGTCATTTTACTTTTTCTCTGCCGCCTTAGCTCTGACAATATCTCTTAAAACCTTGCCTTGGCTTAAAGAGTCGGATTATCCATACTTCTATTTTACAAACTTGAATAACAAAATCTCTTTTTATTTTGGAGCATGGCTGGGCACCTTTGTCATTTCAAGCTTATCTTTGTTTGTTTTCGCAATATTATGGATCCTTTTCAGTATATTTTTTGCGAAAGCTATGACTTTTCACCTGATTTTCTCAATGGCGGCAAGCGCCTCTCTCACTTCAGCAATATTTATAGCTCTAATCCTGTTTTTCTCAACTTTTCTTAGCAAAATCACAGGAACCGCGATCTTTTTGGCAAGCTGCTTTGTCAGAATGAATTTCTCTTATGCTGTTTCGGCAGCAATATCCAGTTTAGGAAAAGCAGCATTCCCTGTTATTTGGCTCGCTGATATTCTGATTCCAGACAATTTTCTCTGCAACTCTGTAATGGGGGATCCTGTTAACGGCTTTTCTCTGAAAACTTTCACAGGAACCATTCTCTATACTCTAGCTTATTCTTTCTTTTTTCTCGTTTCTGCTGCTAAAATTTCAAAACATCAAACTGAGAAATGACCAATAAAAACCTTCTCTTTATTGCGACGCTGACACTGTCTTTTGCCATTATTTCGCATACGAAAGCCAATCTATTAACTGAAGACAGAGAGGCTTCTCTCCCGAAAGCTGTAAAAAAAATAATCTCAGGCTCTCTTTATAAAAAAGCTGAAGAATTGCTTCACAGTCATATGCCATGCGAGCAGTTTTCCAGAAATCATGCTGACTGTGATTCTCACATCAGCTCTTCTGACTGCTCGCATCATAAACCCCACCAACATAATTCTGAAGATGAAGAACAGACTGGAAGTCTAGCCGGAAACAGAGAAGTTTTGCCTCTTTTCTCTATAGCAATGCGTCTGGATCCTCAAGAAATCGTTTATCCTATGCTTCTGGCCGAAAATTTGGCTTTCCATTGCGGAAGAAAAAAAGAAGCCGTTAAAATACTTCAAGAAGCAATAATAAACAATAAAAAACATCCAGCTTTGCATGAACTCTATGCCTCCCTTGCCTTTGTTCACGCCTTTTCGCAAGGAAAGCCTGAAACCGCAATTCCCTTGGCTTTACGTTTTTTAGAGAAAGCAGAAGAAACTTATACGCCAGAAGCGGAAAAATATCGCTTTAACGTGGCCTATACTCTCGAAAACTATGCAGAACTGAAACAGGTTTTAAAGAAAATAAAAGAATAACTGGAATATTTTTTTAACCACAGAACACACAGAACTGGTGATGAGAGGCGAGTGGCGGAAAATAACAAAAAGCATAGAACTCAAAACTGAACTTGCTTTTGACCTTTGAGTTAGATTTCCACACTTTACACTCTACATTTTGCATTATTTTAAAACCCCGTTTGTGTAATCTGCGGATAAATATGTTCCAGATGTTCCTCCTCACCCGCTGATCATTTCTGTTTAAGTACAGAGAAAAAGCGAGCTAGAAGATTTATTTTCTAACTCGCTTATCGTATAAGAAACTTAGCAAAAACAGATTATGTTTTTGTTAAATTCGCCCTTCTAAGAGCCTCATAATCCGTGGAGAGTTCGAGTTCCAAAGATTTCAACCCGCCACTCACCACACATCACGCGGCACTGATTTTAAAGTCAGCCGCCAAGCAGTGACAGAACGTTCTTAGGAAGCATATTTGCCTGAGCCAGCATAGCTGTGCCTGACTGAAGCATAATCTGCGAAGAAGCGAACTGTATCATTTCCTTAGCTATGTCTGCGTCTCTGATTCTGGCTTCAGCAGAAGCTACGTTCGTGTAGGTGTTCTGAATGCTATTGACAGTGTGGCGCAGTCTGTTTTCGTAGGAGCCAATTTTGGATCTCTCTGAGGACACTTTGTTTATAGCGTCATCAATCTTTCCAAGAGCTGCCTGAGCATTTTCCACAGAGTTCATATCCAGCTTGTCTACACCGAGAGCCATCGTAGACATATTGCCTATGCTGATTCCCATTCTTTGTCCGGCATTGGCGCCAACGTGGAACTGAGGAGAGTTGTTGACAACACGCAGCCTGAAGTTAGTGTCGCCAGAACCTGTGACTGTTCCCTCTTCAAAGCCCATAAGCTTGGATATTTCATCATCTACTGCTGAGAGAACTACTTTGCTTTCTACGGCAGGACCGCCGTCCACATTAAGTCTTCCGATGTGTTTTGAGGTAGCGACTATAGAACCGTTGACAGCATCCAACTGAACATTCACGCTTCCAGTTTTGAGAACAGAGTTGGCACTATACAGGAAGTCGCCTATCTTAACAAGATCAGCTTTGGAAACGTCTGCAATAGTTTGTCCGTCGGCACCTATTTTTACAGTTGCATCTTTAGTTCCGTCACCGACTTTAAAGGTCAGAGGAAGAGCCGCAGTAGACTCATTGTAGATGGATATGCCTTCCACAATAGCGCTTGCATCTTTTTTGGCAGTCAAGAAGCCGCTGTATTTGCCGGCATCTACGCCTATAGCGGAAGCCGTGGCGCCGGAAACCTTGAAAGCCGTCATAACACTTGCCTTAGCAGGCTCGAATGAAATNCT
>JGI24710J26742_10001379_pt1 | contig 22334 bp, 22 predicted proteins | sample BioPla2DNA2_FD_26742 | JGI IMG/M metagenome (IMG submission 26742) | reverse complement strand
CAAGATCCTCAAAAGTGCGGCGTGGCTTCACGTTACGGGAATCACTCCGGCAATCAGCGCGGAAGCGGCGGCATCGACCTTGGCGGCTCTGAAAGAGGCGAAGAAGCAGGGAGTGACGGTATCGATCGATCTCAACTATCGCAGGAAGCTGTGGAAGTGGGGCAAAACCGCCGTGGAAGTGATGCGCGAGCTGACGACCTATGCGGATGTGATCATCGCCAATGAAGAGGACATCCAGAAGTGCCTGGGAATCGAAGCGAACGTCGATGTCACTTCCGGCGAATTGGATACCAACGTCTATAAAACGCTCACCGAAGAGGTGAAAAAGCAGTTCCCGAATATCAGCGTCATCGGTGTGACCTTGCGTGAAAGCCGCAGTGCGGATGTGAACGGCTGGAGCGCCGCTCTCAACGGAAAGACCGGATTCTATCTTTCCCGTTCCTATGAGATCACCGACATCGTCGATCGGGTCGGTGGAGGAGACTCCTTCTCGGCAGGCTTGATTTACGCCTTGAGCGAGTACGGAGATGATGAGGAGTATGTGATCAACTTCGCGGTCGCCGCGTCCGCTCTGAAACACTCGATCAGCGGCGACTTCAACCTGACCACCTTGAACGAGGTGAAGGCGCTCGTCAAAGGGGACGGATCGGGTCGGGTTCAGCGCTGACCGTTTTCCTGGCGTGAAAGAACAGCTCTTCCGTGGCCAAGGCAACCTTGGTCACCGCGAAGGGCTTTTCTTTCGGATAGAGGTAGTACGTATCATCAAACGTCGAAAGATCGATGCAATCGCCTTTTCCCTTGTATTCATATTCGATGTGGCAGCTGTACATCGAAGAAACGTCTTTATGAAGGTACAGCCCCTCCGTTTCCAACGTGAAGCCGTTCATGTCATGAACGAGGCGCCCCATTCCGATGGGAATATATCCCCGTGCATTGGGCAGCGCTTCGATCATCACCGGCACGTCGAGGGTGTATGTTCCTTCCTCGATCTCCCGGCGGACATTGCTTCGCTCCCATTCATACCAATCGGGGATATGGGAAAACTCGGTGATCGGAACTGTTTCATCTTCAGCGGGTTTCGAGGCGCTGAGCTCGCCGTGGATTCCCATTTCCCACTCCTTTCTGCATGCTCTGCACGCGATGTGGAAACCGAAAGAATGCATCTCATATTCAGTATGGCAGTGGGCACATTGATAGAGGATCTTGTGCAATCCTTCCGCTCGTTTTTTGAAGGTGATCGCGATCCTGTTTTCTTTTTGCCATCGATACTCATCGTATTCGAACGCGCTGCGGATCCTCGCATTGAGCTCATCGACCGAGAGGGATTCCGTTTCCTTTACATCGGCGATCAAAAAGAGGTCGCTTGCGATCGGAACGCCCCGTTTTTTCAGGTTCCAGACGGGACTGTTCAAGTAGTGTCCGTGCATATTGAGCATGACCACGGGAACACCCAGCAGCTTGCAGATCTTCCCCAGCGAATCGGGCAGAACGGCGGTGGTCCCGCAGAGGGAATATCGTGCCTCCGGATACAGGGCGAGAACGTCGCCATTGGAGTGCAGGACTTCTTTGATGTGCCGCACGACTTGGAGGTCATTGGTGAATTTGCGTTTGCAGATTCCACCGGCGTTTCTCAAGAGCCATTCACGACCGATGAATCCGTCGATCGCGACTACGTAGTTCGCNCGGTGGGGGAAGAGGGCGGCTGTCGTCACTTTGAAGTCGATGAACGCCATATGGGTACAGAGCAGGAGGAACGGCGGCTTGATGCCTTCCGTCCTTCTCCTCGTGATGGTCAGGCGCCGCAGCCATACCTCCGGATAACTGAGCAGCCAGGTAAGCGGGCGCAGATAATGACGCTGGGGTATGGGGTTCCTTTTCATATCAAAGCGTTTTGCGTTGGCAAGTTTTTCAAGTGGAGTCATGGATCGTTCCTTTGCAGGTTCGATGGTAGAAGCATGACATCGGGAAAGCAAGGGCTGAGACAAGACGATTTGACAACTTCGTTATTTTCACTAGACTGGGATCATGGATAGAAACCTTCTNGCGGAATTATATGCTCTTGCGAAAGCGACGTTCAGCGTCAACCTTGACGGCCTCTTCTTTGAAGAGGATCTGTTCGCGGTTTCACTGGCGAATCGAAAGACCTACTATGTAACTCTCGGCGACGGAGTGGTGGTGGCGAATCGCGGCAAGCAGGGACTTACAAATTTTCTCGAGTTCCTCGAACATGAAGATACCGAGGATGAGTTGGAGTTCTTCGAATATCAGCAAGCGATGGATTCGCTTTACAGCGTTGTTCCCCTCGAGGGGGAAGACGATGTGTTTGAAACCGATGAAGCGTGGCTGGAGGAAAGCGGTGTCGCCTTTGAAGAGACGGCGGCTCCCGTATTCCGAAGCAAGAAGGAGTATTGTCTTCCCGGGATCATCGACGAAGAAGAGGCGAAAGAGTTTATCCAGATCTTCCGGGCGATTCTTCACCTCATCAACCGACTGTTGGAGATTAGGAAACAACATCCGAAAAACCGGGCGATCGCGGTCTGGCATGATCAGGTTTCCGGCGGTTCGAAGAAAGATGAATATATTCCCTTCCTGACGGTCAGGGGAGATGAAGTGATTCTTGATAAGATTCTGTTTGAAGCGTGGAATTATGAAAACACGTTCCCGGTATCGGACTTCGCCGATGCCGAACAGCGACGCTACTACAAATCGATGAAAGCCAAAAGCGGGAAGATTTTTTACATGGCGACGGGAATCTTTCCCGCTCCCGTATCCAGCGAGAAGTTTGATGAGCCGACGTTCCCGGTTTTCTATCTTCTCTACGATCCCCAGACCCATCAGATCCTCGATGTATATATGCTTGACGAGTTCGAGAAAGATTACGACGTATTCGTCGATCGCTTTCTTGCGATAGTGGACCGTGGAGTGAAGCCTCAAGCGATCCACTGCTACGGTCGCCGGACGTTGCCGCTGCTCACCAAGATCGGGCCCAATATGGGAGTGATGGTCTTCGAAGGGAAACGGGACGCGGAGCTCGATGAGGTGATTGACGAAATGCTCCATCACTTCCTCCACAGTGGAATTGAAAAGGATGATGAGCACGATCACTAGATCGTATTGGCAATTCAATCGGTTCGCAAGGCCGACTCGCCCGTCGAAGGGCAGGTGCCGATGCCCAAGAACTCATCAACCACCGTTTGAATAAGCGGTTGGGCGACATGAGCCGGCGGAGAATCTCCTGCGATGGATTCGACGCCCTGTTTCGTTCGGGTCACGATCGGTTGCGTAAGACCGAGGACCGAGTAGATGAGATCTCCCTTTTCGCAGTGAATCGTCGTCCGGTCGTCATCGATGTATGTGTTGAAGACGAACATTCCGCTCCGGTTCGCTCCCATTCCTTGAGCCTCAACGATCGGTCCGAGGAGGAAGTCGATCAGATCGAGAGCGTGCGAGCCGATATCGGGGAAACGCCCGCATCCGATGATTCCCCAACGTATCGTATTCATGGGAACACTTTACCCTATCCTTCCAAGAGGAAACAAGAAGAGGGGAAGGGGATGGAGGAGCATCATCACCCGCCCGTGTACCCCATGAGCCTCGAAATGCGGGCGGTCGCTTCCTGGATCGCCTGACCCATTCGTTCGGTCTGCTCGGAGTCGAAGCGGAAAAGCGGCCAGGAGACGCTCATCGCCGCGATCACCTTTCCGCTATGATCGCGAATCGGAGAGCCGATGCACAGCGTTCCCATCTCGTGCTCTTCGTTGTCCATCGCCCGACCCAGGATACGGACCTCTTCAAGTTCTCCGAGAAGCGCTTCTTTGCTGGTGAGGGTGTTGGGAGTGAACGCTTTGAGCTTGACCCGTTCGAGGTAGGAGGCGATCTCTTCATCCTCCATATCCGCCAGGAGAACTTTCCCGATCGCGGTGCAGTAGAGCGGAATGGTTTTTCCCACCCGGCTGTACATCCGGATCGTATAAGAGGATTCCTTCTTCAGAACATACACCGCGCTGTCCTCTTCGAGGACTCCCATGTGAACCGTCTCGCCCAGCTCTTCGCTCAGGTGCTGGGCGATGGGCCTCGCGAGGTTGATCAGATCCAAGTGCTCCAAGCCCCGTGAACCCACGCTGAACATCTTCAGCGTCAGACTGTAGAGGTCGTGCGGGTCGCGATAGACATAGCCAAGGTTCACCAATGTCGAAAGAAAGCGCAGAAGCGTCGCCTTCGGGAGCTTCGTCTCCTTGGAAAGGCTTTCGAGATTGATCGACTGGTAGCGCGAAAGCGTCTCCAAGATCATGATCGTTCGAATTACTCCGCTGGTTCCCGGTTGTTCACTCATCATCATCCCTCAAAATACGTTTTGGCGTTATTGAACGAGATATCACTGACGATCTTGCCGACTATATCGATATCGTCGGGAATTTCACCATCTTCCATCCATGTCCCGAAGATATTGGCAAGAATCCTTCTGAAGTACTCGTGCCGGGAGTAGGAGAGGAAGGAGCGGCTATCGGTCAGCATTCCGACGAAGCGTGAGAGAAGGCCGACGTTTCCCAAGATCTTCATCTGCTCCTCCATCCCGTCTTTGTGGTCGGCGAACCACCACGCCGAACCAAGCTGCATCTTTCCGGGTCGGCCGTCTTGGTAGCAACCCATCAGCGTGGCAAGGGAGTAGTAGTCCTTGGGATTGAGCGTGTAGAGAATGGTCTTGGGAACCTCACCGCTTTTGGAAAGGTTGTTCAGGAACGCCGAAAGCCCTTCGGCCAGCTCCTTGTCATGGGAAGCATCGTAGCCGGTATCCGGTCCGAGCCTATCGAACATCATGCTGTTGTTGTTCCGAATCGCCGCGAAGTGCAGCTGCATCGCGACATCCCGCTTCTTGTATGCTTTGGCGAGGCGGGTGAGCACATAGGTCTTATACGCTTCGACCTCTTCCTTGGAAAGGTTCCCGCCTTTCAGACGTTTGGCAAAGACCTTTGCGACGTTTTCTTCACTCCGGAAAAGGGATGGTGTCGTGACCAGGGCGTGGTCGCTGGCTCGACACCCCATCTCGACGAAGAAGTCGAGCCGCTTGATCAGCGCGGTGATGAGATCGTCAAGATTGGTAATCGTCATGCTCGCAGAAGCGGCAAGCGTGCTCAGATACTCCGGGAACGCGGGATTATCAATGGCGAGCGCTTTGTCGGGACGGTAGGAAGGCATGACGCGGGTCGGAAAATCTTTTTGGCCGGCGATCTCCTTGTGGCATGCCAGATCATCNGCCGGATCATCCGTCGTCCCGAGGGCGTACACTTTGAACTGCTTGAGGATTCCCTTGACTGAAAGGTTGGGGTTGGTTTGAAGCTGGCGGTTCGTTTCATCGTAAATCGCTTTCGCGCTCTTTTCGTTGAATACTTCATCGATCCGGAAGTAACGCTTCAGCTCCAGATGGGTCCAGTGATAGAGCGGGTTGCCCATCAGTTTTTCAATCGTTCTCGCCCAAGCGAGGAACTTGTCATACGGGTCGGCATTCTTTCCCGTTATGAGATCCTCGGAAATGCCGTTGGCCCGCATCATTCGCCACTTGTAGTGGTCTCCGCCCAGCCACATGTCGGTAATCGTGGTGAAGCGTTTGTTTGTCGCCAGCTCACTTGGTATCAGATGACAATGATAATCGTAAATCGGCTGATTCTTCGCAAACTCATGGTAGAGCCGCTCGGAACTCTTGTTTTGCAAGAGGAAATCATCTCCCATAAACCGTTTCATCGCAGGAACTCCTTTTTATGGGGGTTACAGAACCACCCCATCTTTAAAGATTGAAATCTCACGGTATCCGTGTTCTTCATTTCTCGCCAGTTTCTTGCCGCTGGCGATCTCTCTCATCATATCAATAAAATCGTCAACTACAACCTTTTGCTCTTCCCTAAGCAATCGTTCGGCGTCAAAATCGATCCAATGGGGCTTTTTTTCCGCCAAAGCCGTGTTGGAAGCAAGCTTCACCGTTGGAACGGGGGATCCGAGGGGAGTCCCTCGACCGGTGGTGAAAAGGATGATGTGCGCCCCGGCCGCCGTAAGGGCGGTGGTGGAGACGATATCGTTCCCCGGTCCCGAAAGAAGGGTCAGTCCCCGCTCATTTGCTCGGCCTCCGTAGGGGATGACGTCTGTGATGATCGCCGTTCCCCCTTTTTGAATACACCCGAGGCTCTTGTCCTCAAGCGTCGTGATTCCGCCTTCCTTGTTTCCGGGCGAGGGGTTTTCATACACGACCTGATCGTGTTTGACGAAATATCGTTTGAAGTCGTCGATCAGCGCAGCGATCTTTTCATATACCGCCTCATCGTTCGCCCGGTTCATCAACAGCTGCTCCGCACCGAACATCTCCGGAACTTCGGTGAGGATTCCGCTGCCGCCCATCGCGGTCAGTTCATCACAGAAATACCCGACCAAGGGGTTTGCGGTGATGCCGGAGTATCCATCGGATCCTCCGCATTTGAATCCGACGACAAGTCGGTCCGTTCCTACGGTCGTCCGGGTATCGTTCTGCATTTCATCATACAGCTCCCGGATGAGCGCATACGAGGTTTCAAGCTCATCCTCCACCGCTTGGGAAGTGAGGAACTTCACTCGCTTGGAATCAACCGCTCCGACGAGCTCCCTGAAGGACTCGGGGGTGTTGTTTTCACAGCCGAGGGAGAGGATGAGGACCCCACCGGCGTTGGGATGATGGACCAGGTCCGCCAGAATGGTCCGGGTCGCTTCATGGTCATCCCCAAGCTGGGAGCAACCGAAGGGATGGGTCCACGCGTAGGTCCCCTCGTAGTGCTCGTTTTTCGGAAGGTTCTTCTCCGCCCACTTGGCGATGCGCTCCGCGGTCATGTTCACGCACCCCACCGTGGGAACGATCCAGATCTCATTGCGGATTCCGATCTTCCCGTTCAACCGCTCGAACGCCTCGATCGTCGGAATGGAGTCTTCCCATCGCTTCGCCCGCCGATCCGCTTCCCGTCGGAATGCATCACGGACCTTTCGATCGTAGTGATATTCGGCGCGTTCACGCAACAGCGTTGAGGTGTTATGGGTGTGCACGTGCTCGCCGACACCGATATCTTTTGCTGCAACGCCCATCGGAGCCCCATATTTGATGATTGGCTGCCCTTTCCTGATCGCAGTCAAGGCGATCTTGTGTCCTCCATCGATATCCTCGACCAAGGTCGTGACGAATGATCCGATGATGATCGTTTCGCCCTTTTTGAGGGAGCGGACCGCTACCGCGACGGTGTCTTCGGGACGGATTCGGATCGCTTTCACATCAACCCCTTTCATTTGAGGTGCTCCTTGCGTTTCGGTCCATAGAGCACTGAGGCCATGATCGCACAGATCGATTGTTGAGTAATGATTCCAAAAATGATCGGAAGAGCCGTCATCGGAGGGAAGTAATTGATCGCGAGCACCATGGAAGCGCTGATATTCCGCATCGAAGCGGCGAACGTCAGGCTTTTACTTTCTTCAAGGGGGAGACGGGCAAGCTTTCCGAGAGCGTGTGATGCAGGAAATCCCAGTAACGCCAAGGTGGCGGCAAGCAGGGCGATCGGGATGTAGGCAAGCGTCGCCTTCTTTAGAAGCGTCGGAGCGATTTGGGAAATATTGATCGTCACGATCGCGAATAAAGCGATCTTCGTGAACAGCTTCAGGGAAGGAGTAATTTTCTTCGTTCTCTTGTCCCCTACGGTATGGTTGACGAGCATTCCCACCAAGGAGGGAAGAACGATCATCATCAACAGACTTATGATCATCGCCCTGGTGTCGATCGAAACGGTTTTTTGGGCGAAAATCTTTACGGTGAGCGGAGTGAGGATCGGTCCCAGCAATGTCGAGACGAGAATCAGCACCAAAGAGAGGGGCTCATCGCCGTGGTAGATTCCCGACCAGACATATCCGACCATCGCAGTGGGAATCGACGTCAGAAGGACGAAGCCGGTTACGAGGTTCGGGTCGGTGAAGAGAAGGCTCGCTAGTGTGAATGAAAGCAGCGGCATGATGACGCTCGCCCACAGCAAAAAGAGCGCGATCGGTTTTATCTTGGTAAGCGCACCGAAAAATCGTTTCGGGCTGATCGCCAATGCGCTGGAAAACGTGATGAAGGCGAACAGCGCGTTCACGATCGGTTTCAGCGGAGCAAATACCCGGTAGAAGAGCAGACCGGCAACCACGCCCCCGATCGGGATGAGGGGCATGATTCGTTCAAGTGCACTATTCAAAGAGATGAGCCGAGCCTCTATGGTTTGGAAATGAAACATTGTTTCAGAGCATATAAGTGCTGCCAAATACTGTCAAGATGCAAGTTGGCTATGGTATAGTCGATCACGAGAAGATGAAAAAAATCGCCCTTGTTCTTGCCTCGATTCATACCGGAACCTCCGTCACGTTGTGGAAAGAGATCGCCTATCAGGAGAACCGGGAGTATCTGCGAAATGAGACCTATACACGGGTCAATCCCGATAATGTTGGTTTGGGCAAGTGTACGTCAAATCAGGCAAACCGGAACGCTTGGCTTGAAGAGTTCAAAAAGCTCGGCGGACAAGCATGGAATGATGCCGGAGTGGCATTCATGAAAGAAAACAATCTCTTGAACTAGGGGATTCGCCCAATGAGTCTGACCGGCTCGGTCAGACTCATGCGTCTTGGAATTGAATTATGACGAAGAACTACTCCTTGGAAATGGCTAGAAGTGTCATCAATCGATATCAACCGGCTCAGATGCGCTGGCATTATGAGCATGGNTTGGCGATTACCGCAATCTTGGAGGTGGGTGAATACTATCAACGAACATCCTTCTTTGATTGGGCGTATTCGATGTATGACCCGTTCATCAAGGAGGATGGAACGATCAAGAACTATCGAGCGGGCGAGAACAACCTTGATATGATCAATCCCGGACGGAATCTCTTTTTCTTGCACGAGAAAACCGGAGAACAGCGATTCATCAAAGCTGCTCACGTCCTTCGCGGACAGCTGATCAACCAGCCGAGGACCCGTAGCGGAATCTACTGGCACAAGCAGATCTATCCGTGGCAAGTATGGCTGGACGGAGTCTATATGCAAGGACCGTTCTCCGCCCTCTACGCGAAGCATGTCGATCAACGGAGCATCATCGAGGATCTTGTCGCCCAGATTGAAGGGGTGTATGCAACGCTTCGGGATTCCGGAACCGGGTTGCTCTACCATGCATGGGACGAGTCGCGGGGAATGCGCTGGTCCGACATCGAAACGGGGCTTTCTCCCCATTTCTGGGGAAGGGCGCTCGGGTGGTATGCGATGGCGGTCGTTGACATCATCGCGATCATATCAACCGATAATCCGCTTTCCGATCCGCTGAAGAAGATCCTCAATACGCTGATGGGCGATATCCTGGCATTCCAACAACCCGACGGGATGTTCTGCCAGGTTGTCGACCGAGGTGAAGCGGAAGGAAACTACAAAGAAACTTCAGCAAGCGCAATGTTNGCCTATACGCTTCTGAGGATGGTGAGCTTGGNAATCAATAATGATTCCAAGATTCAAGCATGCGCTCTTAAAGCACTGGACGGGATCGAAAAGCGCTATTTGAGCGTTGATGAAGATGGGGAGTATCATCTTGGAGNCATTTGCAGCGTGGCGGGGCTCGGGGGAAACCCCTATCGTGACGGTTCTCTTCACTACTNCTTCAAAGAACCGCAATTCGTCGATGACTTCAAGGGTGTNGGCCCCTACATCCTTGCAGCCTTGGAGCGCGAAAAGCTTTCGAAGTNACTATTGGATTGTTTTCGCCCTGGGAGGGATTTCTGCTTTCCCTTATAAAGNACCCTCCGCGGNGCGATATTTTATTTTGGTCTTTTCCTTCTTTAATTTGACATCTGACACCCGCCCTTGTAGAATGAATTTACGTGTAAAGATCACATGAGATCCAATAAGGAGTAAAAGCATGAAAAAATTGTTTGCAGTGCTCTGTGTTCTCTTGGCGTTGAGTTTCTCCCTCTTCGCCCAAGGAACGAAAGAGGCGGGAAAATCCGCCCTCAGAGTTGGAATGGTAACCGACGCGGGAACCATTGATGACAAATCCTTCAACCAGGGGACTTGGGAAGGAATCGTTCGCGCCCAAAAGGACTTCAATCTGGATGTGAAGTATCTCAAGCCGCAAGGAACCACCGAAGCCGATTACCTCAAAGAGATCGGCAACCTTGTCGATGCCGGGTACACGATGATCATTTGCCCGGGATTCAAGTTCGAGACCGCCCTTTTCGAAGCACAGGACAAGTATCCGAATACGAAGTTCGTCATCCTCGACGGTGAGCCGCACAGCGCCGACTACTCCGTATTCCGCATTGAAAAGAACGTCGTGGGTCTTTATTGGGCTGAGCACCAATCCGGCTTCCTCGCAGGTTTGGCCGCGGCGCTCCAGATTAAGGATGGCGATTTCGGGTTCATCGGCGGAATGGAGATTCCCGCCGTCCAGAAGTTCAACTGGGGCTTCCAGCAGGGAGTGCGCTACGCAAACGCCAATTACAAGACCAACATCCGGATGGATCAGGTGAACAATCTCTATCAGGGAACCTTCGACAATATCAGCGCCGGCCAGCAGATCGCCGCAGCGATGTACGACCGTGGTGTTGATGTAATCTTCGCGGCCGCCGGCGGTGTCGGCGTCGGTGTCATCAACGAAGCCAAAAACCGCGGAAGCAGCGGACAGAAGGTATGGGTGATCGGCGTTGACGTCGACCAGTACGCCGAAGGTCTCATGCCCAACGGCAAGTCGATCATTCTCACCAGCGCGATGAAGTATCTCGATCGCGCTTCCTACGATATGATCGTAGATGAGCTCAACGGCAAGTTCCCCGGCGGAGAGATTCTCCACCTCGATGCGACGAACGACGGTGTCGGAATTCCGGTGGAAAACCCCAACTTGGACAAGAGCGTCATGGATGAAGTGGCCAAAGTCTTCGCCAAGCTGAAGAGCGGCGAGGTCAAGGTTGCTGATAAAGGCGACGGTCTGTTCAAGTAATTGAAGGCATGTTTGTGTATGGGCCACCTTGCTTGGGGTGGCCCTTCTCCTCAATCCGGGGGTTGTAATGAACCATGTAATTGAAATGTTGAATATCCGCAAGGAGTTTCCGGGAATCGTGGCGAACGATAATATCACGCTCCAAGTCCTCGAAGGAGAAATCCATGCGATTCTGGGCGAGAACGGAGCGGGAAAGTCGACGTTGATGAGCATCCTTTTCGGGCTCTATCAAGCTGATGAAGGAACGATCAAGGTTCGCGGAAAAGAGGTCCAGATCAGGGACCCCAATGACGCGAACGACCTGGGAATCGGAATGGTGCACCAGCACTTTCAGTTGGTTCACAACTTCACCGTTACCGAAAACATCATCCTCGGGAAAGAGGGAGGGTTCATCCTTAACCGAAAAGCCGCATCCAAGCGGATCGTCGAGCTTTCGGCCCGGTATGGCCTCAATATCGATCCGGATATGGTCATCGAGGACATCACCGTCGGGATGCAGCAACGGGTAGAGATCTTGAAGATGCTCTACCGGGATGCGGAGATTCTTATTTTTGACGAGCCGACAGCGGTGCTTACTCCGCAAGAGATTGACGAGCTGATGCAGATCATGCGCAACCTCGTCAAAGAAGGGAAGAGTGTCATCCTCATCACCCATAAATTGGCGGAAATCAAAGCGGTCGCCGACCGCTGTACGATCATCCGTCGAGGAAAGCTCATCGATGTGGTCGATGTCGCAAAGACGCCGGTGGCTCAAATGGCCGCGATGATGGTCGGCCGGCCGGTGAGTTTCAAAGTTGAAAAAAAGCCAGCCCAAGTCGGGCGAGTCATCTTGGATATCCATGATCTTACCGTTCTGGGGAATAAAAAAGTGCCGGCGGTGAAAGATCTTTCGCTCTTTGTCCGCAGTGGGGAAATCGTGGGAATCGCCGGAGTGGACGGCAACGGCCAAAGCGAGCTCATCGAAGCGATCACGGGGCTGAGACCGATTGAAAGCGGGGCCGTCTCCCTCGACGGCAACGATATCACCAACGCTCCGATTCGAACGCGAAACGAGATCGGAATGGGGCATATCCCCGAGGACCGCCAGAGGCGCGGACTGGTCCTCACAAGTGCCGTGTACAACAATGTCGCGATCAAAGAGTATTACCATCCCCCATTTTCGAAGCGAGGATTGCTGAATATTGAATACTTGCAGGAATACGCCCAGACGGTCGTCGATCAATTTGATGTCCGCAGCGGTGAAGGAATCTTCTCCAATGCCGGCAAACTCAGCGGAGGAAACCAGCAAAAACTCATCGTCGGACGAGAGATGGTTGCCAATCCCCAGCTGCTGATTGCAGTACAACCGACCCGAGGTCTGGATGTCGGGGCGATCGAATATATTCACTCCCAACTGGTGGCCCACCGAGATAAAGGCCACGCCGTGCTCCTTGTTTCTTTTGAACTGGATGAGATCTTCAACCTTTCCGACCGGATCGCGGTGATGCACTCCGGCAAGATCATGGATGTCGTCTTGCCCAATGAAACCAATGAAGCGACAGTCGGCCTGATGATGACGGGAATTGACGCGAAAGGAGCGGGGAATGAGTAAGATAAGAAGAAAAGAAAGTCTTGGCAGCAATACGTTTCTCATGGCGGTCAGCGCAGTGATTCTCGGCTTGGTCGCCGGAGCGATCTTGATGGCGATGATCGGCTCCAACCCGTTTAGCGGGTTCTCCTACCTCTTCCGGGGCGGGTTGATGAACATCGAGCGGATCGGAAATACGATGGCGACCGCCACGACCCTGATGCTTGTCGGTCTCTCGGTAGCGTTTGCGTTCAAAACAGGTCTGTTCAATATCGGAGCTTCCGGCCAGATGCTCGTTGGCGGACTCTGCGCCACGATCGTGGCGCATAAGGTGTTCCTTCCCCGTCCTCTCTTTCTTGTCGTCCTGATCGGCAGCGGCCTGCTTGGCGGAGCGATCTGGGGCGTGATTCCGGGCATCTTGAAAGCCCGTTTCAACGTGCACGAGGTCGTCGCGACGATCATGATGAACTGGATCGCTTACTGGTCGGTGTACTATTTCGTTCCCGCGTATCTCAAAGGACCGTCTTTGGAGACCGAAAGCGCTTCGATCGCGATCACCCAATCCCTTCGGGCTCCGTGGCTCACCAAGCTCTTTCACGGATCATATATGAACCTCGGATTCTTCATCGCGATCGTCTGCGTGATCCTGGTCAAGTTCATCCTCGATAAGACGACCCTCGGTTTCGGCCTCAAGGCGGTCGGATTCAACCGCCACTGTGCCGAATATGCGGGAATCAGAGTCAATCGCAACGTAGTCATCTCGATGATGATCGCAGGTGCCCTTGCCGGTCTTGCCGGCCTTACCTTCTATACCGGCTACTCGCGCAATATGCAAATCGGGGTGTTGCCTTCTCAAGGCTTTGACGGGATCGCCGTGGCGCTCCTGGGGGCAAGCAATCCGATCGGGGTGTTCTTCAGCTCCCTCTTCTTCGGTATTCTGCAATCGGGGAAAGGGTTCATGAACGCGATGACTTCCGTTCCCCCTGAAATCGCCGACACGATCATCGCGACGATCATCTACTTTACCGCCACCAGTGTCCTCTTCGGTCGGATCTGGGAGTCGATCTTCAAGCGCCGAAGAAAGAGTGCAAAGGAGGAGCAGTAGGATGTGGAGCACCTTATCGAGCATCTTCCCCTATGCGATTGCCTATACGATGCCCATGTTGATGGCCGCCTTGGGCGGTCTCTACAGTGAACGAAGCGGCGTGACCAACCTGGGTTTGGAAGGGTTGATGGTCATCGGATATTTCTTCAGCGCGATGACGATCAAGCTCACCGAAGCGACACTGGGAGTAAACGCCCTTGCCCTCGGTCTTCTGGCCGGGACGGTCGCCGGAGCGGTGTTCAGTCTGCTCCACGCATTCGCATCGATCAACCTCAAAGCGGACCAGGTCATCAGCGGAACAGCGATCAATATGATCGCCGGAGCGCTTACCGTGTATCTAGCCCGGACGATCAGCGGCAGCGGAAACGTCCGGATCATGATGGGAATCATCCGAAAGAACATTCCGGTCCTGTCCAAGATTCCGATCATCGGACCGCTGTTCTTCACTCAGACGTATTGGACGACGTGGATCTGTCTTCTGATCTGGTTCGTTTCCTATTTCCTCCTTTCCAAGACGAGCTTCGGCCTCAGGCTCCGAGCATGCGGCGAGCACCCCTCGGCGGTCGCCTCGGCGGGAGTGAACGTCCGCTTGATGCGCTATATCGGCGTCATCGTCAGTGGAGCGCTTTCCGGCTTCGGCGGATCGGTGATCCTCATCACCTACAGCGGCGAATTCAACGGAACGGTGGCGGGTCTCGGATTTCTTTCGATTGCGGCGCTGATCTTCGGACAGTGGAAAGTGCTGGGAATCCTGGGGGCGACGTTCTTCTTCGGAATCGCCACCACGATCGCCAACGTCAGTCAGGTCATTCCGTCCTTGATGATTGTTCCACCGGTATACTTCAAGATCTTCCCCTATGTAGCGACGCTCCTCGCTTTAGTGGCATTCTCGAAGCGTTCGGCGGCGCCGCTGGCAAGTGGTCAGCCCTATTGAGTCGGAGGAATGAATGGATAATTTGATGAAGAAGATGCAAGAAGCGGCGATGTACATCACCAGCCGAATCGGTCAGATCCCCGTTGACATCGGAATGGTTCTGGGCAGCGGTCTGGGTGATTTGGCGGACAATCTAGCGAACAGCATCACGATTTCCTATAAGGATATTCCGCACTTTCCCGTCTCCACGGTCTTCGGGCACAAAGGCCGCTTGGTTGCCGGAGATCTGGAGGGAAAACGGGTGCTCTGTATGCAGGGGCGCTTTCACTACTATGAAGGGTATGGGATGGATCAGGTGGTCTTTCCGATCCAAGTGATGCAAGCCCTCGGAATCAAGCACCTCTTGGTAACCAATGCGGCCGGAGGGGTGAACACCTCCTTTTCCGTCGGAGATCTGATGCTCATCACCGATCATATCAAGCTGATCGCGGACAGTCCGCTGCGTGGACCGAACCCCGATCAGCTCGGGGAGCGCTTCTTTGATATGACCGAAACGTATGATAAAGGGTTGATCGACATGGCGAAAGCTCAGGCACGGGAGCTGGGCATCGCCGTCCGACAAGGGGTGTACATGTTCTTCTCCGGTCCGGCGTATGAGACTCCTGCGGAGATTCGGGCCGCCCGGGTCCTCGGAGCGGATGCGGTCGGGATGTCCACCGTGCCGGAAGCTCTCGTCGCCAGCCACATGAGCATGCGCACGCTGGGAATCAGCTGCATCACCAATATGGCCGCCGGGGTGTTGAACCAACGGCTTTCCCACCAAGAGGTGATGGAAACCGGCGAACGGGTGAAAGAGGACTTTACCCGCCTTGTTCACGCGATCGTCCGTCATTGGCCCCTATGAACCTGACCGAGTACATCAAAACGTTCGACCTCCTTCCCCTCGAAGGGGAGGGCGGGTTCTTTCGACGCGTCCACACCTTCAAAGACGGGAGCGTCATCTACTACGCCCTTGATGAAGCGGACTTTTCTTATACGCATCGACTGGTAAACGAAGAGGTGTGGTTTCATCTTGACGGTTCTCCGGTAACGATCGTCCTGATCGATCCCGATGGGAATGAAGAGGAGCATCTTCTCGATAAGAGCAATCCGATTCTCGTTGTTCCCGGACTCTGGTGGCAAAGCGCCCGTCCCGAAAACGGCGCGGCCTTGTGCGCCACCGTGATGAGCCCGGCTTGGAAAGAAGAGGAATTCACTCTTGCCGATGAGGCGTTTGTCGACCGGCATCCGAAAACGAGGAGGCTGGTCCGATGAAAACGATGCTGATCAGTGGAGGAACCTCCACGATCGGAGAAGCGGCCGTTCGGTATTTCACTCAAAGAGGGTGGCATGTGTATCTTGGATATAATACCGGTAAAGAAAAGGCCGAGGCTCTTGAAGAAGAGCTTGCCCCTTCGGTTACCGCTCTTCATCTGGACGTTCAGGACAAGAGTTCAATCACCGATGCGGTACGATCGATGGGCGAGTTGGATCTTCTGATCAACAACAGCGGAATCTTCTCCTCTTTTTTGACCGGATCGTTGGAGGACGATGAGGTAAGCAGAATCTTGGATGTGAATGTCACAGGTCTCTTTCGGCTTACCAAAGCGGTCCTACCCAGATTGAAAGAGGGTGGATCGATCATCAACATCACCTCGATCAACGCGATTATGCCGACGTTCGGCTCGACGACCCACTATGATGCGTCCAAAGGCGCAGTCATCTCGTACACCAGAAGCTTGGCGGCCGAGCTTGCTCCGAGGATTCGAGTCAACGCGCTCGCCCCGGGTCTCGTTTCCGCCCCATACCTCGATGAATCGAACGAAATTCGAAAGGTCTTCGAAAAGAGAAGCGTCCTGAAGCGGATGGTTCAAAGCGAGGAGGTCGCCCATGCCCTGTTCTTCATGGCGGAAAACACCGCCCTCAGCGGGGCGGTCATCACCCTTGATTGCGGGTATACTATAGGGTAGGCATGAAAATTCTTTGTATCAGTGATGAAGCCGATCCTCTCATTTATTCCGAACATATCACCACCCGATATGGGGATGTGGACCTCATTCTCTCGGCGGGCGATCTGCCGTTGAAGTATTATGAGTTCATCATCTCCATGTTGAACAAGCCCCTCTACTTCGTCTTCGGAAACCACAACCAGGAACATTTGCATCAATACCTTTCGAACAACCGGCCCACGTATCATGAGTTTCATCGGCACACCGGCGGAATACCGCCTTTCGGCGGAGAGTTCGTTGACGGAAAGGTACGTTACGACAAGCGCAACAAGCTCATCATCGCCGGTCTTGGCGGTTCGATGCGCTACAACAACGGCGAGCACCAATTCACCGATGCTCAGATGTTCCGGCGGATGGTGAAGATGATGCCCCGCCTGATCTACAATCGAATCGTCCGTGGCCGGTATGTGGATATTCTCCTTACCCACGCTCCGCCGCTCGGTCTCGGGGACGGAATCGATTTGCCGCACAAAGGGTTTTCCTCGTTTCTGTTATTCATGAAGTGGTTTAAACCGGCGTACCTGTTGCACGGGCATATCCATCTGGTTGACTTCAATGCGAATCGTATTCATCCCTTCAAGCAGACGAAGGTGATCAATATTTTTAGAAACCATCTGCTTGAAGATGATCAACTCGGAGGAGAAACAGATGTCTAGGATGTTTGCCGATCTGTTCACTCAGACAAATGAAGATTTTGAGAAAGCCAAAAGCAGAGGTCGTATTCAATCGATCCTTTCTTCCCTGGTTCGCAAGAACTCCGACTTGTTGAGTCTCTATGCGGTAACGGAGCTGATCAAACCGAAAAACGAAACATACCGGGGGATGCAGACGATTCCGGTAAAGAATATCATCGGGAGCGAGGGGCGCTATCAGGATTTCTCCTTGGCGTTCTATCCGAAGAAAGAACTTCTTCGCGCCCGATGGCGCTCGATCGACCTGGCGACGAAGAAGTATGTGATTCTTCCGCCGATCTCCGTGTATAAGCTTGGAGAGTGGTATTTTGTTCGAGACGGCAACCACCGGGTCTCCGTCGCCAAGACCCAGGGAGTTGAGTTCATCGACGCCGAAGTCGTCGAGCTGGACAGCGAGATTCCTCTCGAACCGGGATTGACGATGAAACAACTGCGCAGAAGGGTCGTCTACTATGAGCGCAAACGCTTTCTGGAGCAGTATGACGTCGATTGCCTTCCCATAGATCAGATTGTGTTCTCCAACGCCGGTTCCTATGCCGAGCTGGTGAATCATATATTGGTCCACAAGTATTTTCTCAACGAGGACAGCGAACAGGAGCTTACCTTCAAGGAGGGAGCGATCTCCTGGTATCAGACCGTCTATGAGCCGATCATCTCCGAGGTTCGGAAGCAGGGGGTGCTATCCTCTTTCCCCGGAAATACGGAAGGGGATTTGTATATGTGGATCGTTCGCCACTGGGACAACCTCAAGCATATGAGCGGAAGTCATGAGGTGAGCATTCAAAGCGCCACCAGCGATTACAAGGCGCGCTATGGCAAAAACCTTGTCGGCCGGTGGCTTCATAAACTCAAACAGCTTTTCGGTAAAGACTAATCTTCTTGGATGTAGGCGGCGAGGATGTCGGCATACACTTCCAGCTCATGACCAAGCCGATCTCCGGGGCGAATCGAATCCTCCTTGCCGGCAAGGTGCACGATTCCCGATACCGGTTGATCGCTGAACTCCAGTTCATACTGGACACCAAAGGGGATGTGGAGCATGCCCATCGATTGCGCCCAGTAGATCAGGGAGTCGAGGGTGTGCGCCCCCTCGCACGTCGAGTTTGAGCAGGAAGTGAAGCAGGCGAAGAACTTCGTCTCCAGGCTTTTGTTCTTGCTGAGCGGCAAGGTGGTGTCGAGAAACGTCTTCATTTCCGCCGAGATGTTTCCAAATCGGGTCGGCCCGCCGAGGATGATCATGTCGCTCTTGTGCAGGGTGGAGTCTCCGACCAGCGGAAGCTCGCAGATGTCTTCGTAGAACTCGTTGGTCGTCTCCTGGGTGTTTGCCCAGATGTGAAGATCGGGGTCGTCAACTCGATAAAGACGAGCATCGACGTTCCGTTCCGCCATCAATTCTTTCAGATAGTTTCCGATGATAAAACAATTGCCACTGACACTATGGATGATAATCGAACAACGTTTCATGAGGTACCCTCGCTTTGTATCGTATACCCAAGTATACACCAACCGAAGCGCTTAAGACCACACCGAATAAAGGCCATCTCGGAAATCGAGGTAGATCGGCGCCTCATACACTTTTCGGAGGAGCTCTTCATTGAGAATCTCCGCTTTCGGACCGTCGGCGACGATTGCACCGTTTTTCATCACCACCACTCGATTGATCGCCGGAATGATTTCACTGAGCTCATGGGTGGCGAGGATGATCGTTTTTCCCTCCCTGTCGAGCTGTTCGAGGCTTTTGCGATAAGTGTGACGGCTGGAAAAATCCAGTGATGCGCCCGCTTCATCGAGGAGCATCACCTCCGGTTCATGGACCGCTGCCCGGGCCAGCAGAACTCGGCGTGCTTCCCCGCTGGAGAGGCGGTTCATCTGTTTTTCCCACAGCCAAAGAATCCCGTAGGTGCTCATGACCTCTCTCGCCCGTTCGAGGTGCATCTCATGGACGAGATGGTGGAAGTCCAGACCGATTGAACTGAAGAAGCCGCTGACGACGATTTCCCACGCTTTGTAGGTGGAAGCACATACATGCTGAAGGCTCTCCGATACGATGCCGAGATGTTTTCTCAGTTCCAGGATCTGCCACCGGGATCTGCCAAAGAGGATTCGTTTGAAATCAGGGGTATGGAGGGGATGGACTTCCATGCTGAGCGTTTGGACCAGCGTCGACTTTCCCGCCCCGTTGGGGCCGATGATCGCGACGTGCTCGTTCTGCTTGACGGTCAGGGAGACGTCATCCAGAATCCGCTGACCGAGGCGCTGGACGGTAGCGTGTCTGAGTTCAATGAGGGTGTGCATGAAGCGAGTATAGCACGATTAGGCGTTCGAGGCTCGGCGCCGTTCCTCAGGATAGTGATCGAGGACTTTATCCTCCAAGGTGGAGAGCGTGACCATCACCAAGGCGACCGCAAGATCCGTCTGTCCATTTTCCAACGCTTCACAGAGGTAAGTATAGTTTTTCGCCCGTTTGTCCAGTTGACCGGCGCTGAAGCGGATTGAACGCATCGCCTGGTCAAGGAGGGGGCAGAGGTTTTCATAGATTGAGCTTAAGATCTGATTGTTGTTCGCCATCACCAGCGTGTGGTGAAAATCCATTTCGGCATCGAGAAAGATTTGGGTCGCNTGAGCCTCTCGGGCATAGATGTCTGGAAGCGAGACTTCCATCTGTCTGCTGGCGGCCCAGAGCCGGGTGAGATATCGTTTTCTTCCTTCAAGGCGGGAAAAGTTGCGCGCGGCGCTGCTGGCGACGGTGAGGCGCACCTGCATCAGATTCTTCAACAATTTGGAGTGGCTGATATCACTGTTCAGAATCGTTGAGGAGACGCTCATCACGTAGTGGTCGAGGTTGTTGGAGCGAATCTGAGCTCGTCGTCCCTGGGAAAGGATTACCAATCCTCGGGCTTCAAGAACCTTCAGCGCTTCCCGGATCGGACGACTGGATGTTCTGAACTGTTCTGCAAGCTCCACTTGAGAAGGCAGATACGAGCCGCACTCCAATGTGCCGTCTTTGATCCATCGTTCGATCGTCTGGGCTATTACTGCGGATTTGGTCTGGGGTAGGTCGCTCATCTATATTGTTCCTCAAAAGAATGATGTCATAGGTTGGAAGTTTGTTTCTGACTAGAAGTATACAATATAACCTAAATAGTTACAATATGGCGACATCTATAATTTTAATAGATGTCATCTGTTGTATTGATGTATTAAAGGATATGAAATCTTTACTACTTAGGACATAAGCATCTACTTAGAACTCAAGCGCTTCAAATTTTTCACTGATATTCGTCAGGTTCACCAAGGTGAGAGCGACCGCCAGGTCCGTCTGGCCGTTTTCAAGGGCGTCGACGAGGTAGCGGTATTCATTCACTTTTTTCTGCTGCTCCTTGAACGTCTCGGTAAGACGTTCCATCGCGCTGTACAGCTGCGGAGCGAGGTAGTCATAGATGTGGGTAAGAATCGCGTTGTCATTGGATTTAATCAAGATCGCATGGAATTCCAATTCAACTTCTTTAAACTCTGCGAGCGCTTCCTCGTCTTTGGGATTTTCAAGGGAGGGAAGGAGCTGTTCCATCCGGGTACACGCCCGGCTGAGCGAACGGACGATGAGGGTTCGGTTGGGATCGCGGGAAAGCTCACGGGAGGCGGAGACTTCGATCGTGGTCCTTACCTGCATCAGGTCCCGGATCATCTTCTTGTCCATTGCGCTGGTGCTGATCATTGAACTGGTGAGGGTTTCCACAAAGCGCTCGAGGCTGTTGGTCTGAACTTCCGCTCTTCGTCCTTGCTGGACTTTGATGAGGCCTTTGGCTTCCAGGCTTTTGAATGCTTCTCGGATCGAACGGCTTGAAGCGCCGAACATTTCAGCCAGTTCCTGCTGGCTGGGAAGGTTGCCTCCGGCAGGGTATTTTTTCGCAAGAATGTCTTCTTCCAATTGAGCAGCGATAATCGAGGATTTTGTTTCAACAACTTTAGCCATATGTATCTCCCTACCGCATATGTTACGACATTTTATGCAAACAGGCAATATTAAATGTCATAAGTTAGAAGTGTTTGTTCCAAATAATTTTTGACAATATAAGGGAATATTATAGGAGTATAATTATATTAACTCCTTATAATGTAAGAAGTATCATCATAAAATCCGTATATTCTCCCGAATTTGACTGGACATAGCCCCTAAAGGCGCCATCATGGGTTATTTTGTAATAGCTGTTTACAAAATAAAGAAATAAACCCATTTCGTGCAATTATCCGTGATCAATTCAAAATACGAAATATCTGACATAAGTTCCCCCTCTTGTTCATGAAATACAATCAGATACCTGACAGAAGTTTCATTTGTGTCTATATAGTATCCACAATTGTTCAAAGGCAGAATCTGATTGTCCAAACCAAAAACAGAATAAAGCGGAACATATGTTATATGTTGAAAAATATCTAAGTTATTTAATAATAATAAAATACATACATTTACATAGAGCCTTGAAAAATTTTTATATCTTTTTGTTCGAGAGAGATTGACATATGTGATAGGATACCGTATAGTAATGCTATAAAAATGAAAAATCATGGGAGCATAGCCCCCAGAGAGGAAAAGGAAAAGAATATGAAAAAACTAGTTGCTTTGTTAGTGATCTTGGCAGTGGTTCTGACGGGGGTGTTTGCGGAGGATTATCCTACGGCGACAGTCAAATTGATAGGACAGATCGGACCTCTGTTTAGGCACGGCGTGGTGGTGGATGGTGCGCTCGTCGCAAGTAAGGATTTCGATGATGCAGCAGGAGCCAACGTTTTCGGGGCAGATGGAACAACCTTCGATTATGGATATTCGGCCAACCAGAATTTGGTAGGATATAAACTGTATCTGACTATCAGTGATTTTACGACTGCTGGTCAAAATCCAAAAACGATTCAAATAGCATCAGTTCTTCTGGGTCCAAGTAAAGTTGCTGGTGTGCCTGACCCTAGCAATAATAATAGGATTACGATTTTTGATCAGTTGACCGATAATGGTATGGATATCACCCAAAAAAGTATCAC
>JGI24710J26742_10001377_pt1 | contig 22340 bp, 19 predicted proteins | sample BioPla2DNA2_FD_26742 | JGI IMG/M metagenome (IMG submission 26742) | reverse complement strand
GACTTTTTAAAGAAAGCACAAGACATAACAGATAAAAATCCAATATATACAATTACTGAAGCCGAAAAACTTGGTCCTAATAATATCCTTGACATAATAGTGGTTGCACCCTGCTCCGGCAATACATTAGCTAAAATGGCCAATGCAATTACCGATACCCCTGTACTTATGGCAACAAAGGGGCTGCTTCGTAATAATAAGCCGGTAATACTGGCCATCTCCACCAACGACGCTCTTAGCAATAATCTTAAAAACATTGGTTTATTAATAAATTCAAGAAATATATATTTCGTTCCCTTTGGTCAGGACAATTATAAAGGAAAGCCCTATTCAATGGTTGCACATTTTGACCTGATGCTGCCAACAATTGAGCATGCCTTGGATGGCAAACAACTACAGCCAATTGTTCTTGCACCAAAATAAAGAATACAAATATTATAAGGGTGAAGCCAACACAAAGATAAAGGTAAAGGTTTTACAAAAAGTATAAAGAATTATAAAGGATATCACAGGGTGTCGGGGTATATTCATGCACCGTGTTTTTACCGGTGTGCATACCTACGGCATCCTGTGATATCCGTAGAGAGACATCCTCAAATTATCCCTATGATTCCTTATTAGCCTTTTCAATTTCAGCGATGGCACTCTTTTTCATCGGAATTCTGCAGTTTTTGTTGTTTCCGAATTCCACAATAACAACTTCCTCCATTACATCAATAACCACTCCGTAAAATCCACTGCTGGTTAAAACGCTGTCTCCCTTCTCTAGGCTTGAAAGCATTGCCTGCATCTGCTTCTGCTGCTTCTTCTGAGGACGTATAAGTAAAAAATAAAATAAAAGTCCTAATATTCCAAGCTGTACTATAAGCAATATCATACTGTTGCCTGCGGGTGTTTCTGTTGATTCCCCGGCTAAAACTAAAAAATTATACATATTCACTGCCTCCTAAGGTTAAATTTGTTTTTGTATCTATATCTCCCAAGTGTATTACTGATTAACTGACCTGGGTTTAAAGCAATTCATATTATTTATCATCATATTGCTTTAAGCTTTCAAGCTTTTGTTTTTTATACTGTTTATATCGATTGCTTCTTATGGCTTCCCGAATCTCCTCCATCATATGATTGTAAAAATATAGATTATGGAGTACCAAAAGACGCATACCAAGCATTTCCTTTGCTTTTAGCAGATGTCTTATATAAGCCCGACTGTAGGTTTGACAGGTTGGACACATGCATCCTTCTTCAATCGGTCTGTCATCAAGTTCATACTTTGCATTTAATAAATTCATCTTACCAAGTCCGGTATAAGCATGTCCATGCCTTCCGTTACGGGTCGGATATACACAATCAAAGAAATCAACTCCTCTGTCAACCGCCTCCAAAATGTTTGCCGGAGTTCCTACTCCCATAAGGTATACCGGTTTGTCATCCGGAAGATAGGGCACTGTCTCCTCTATGATATGATACATATCTTCGTGGCTTTCACCGACAGCCAGACCGCCTATTGCATAACCGTCCAACTCCATCTCGGATATGACCTTGGCATGCTCTATCCTAATATCCTTATAGGTTCCGCCCTGATTTATTCCAAAAAGCATCTGATGCTTATTAATGGTATCCTCAAGTGTGTTGAGTCTGTCCAACTCTTTCTTACACCGAATTAGCCATCTTGTTGTCCTGTTTACAGACTCCTGAATATAAGATCTCTGTGCAGGATAAGGCGGACATTCGTCAAATGCCATAGCTATGGTGGATGCAAGGTTTGACTGTATCTTCATACTCTCTTCAGGACCCATGAATATCTTTCTTCCGTCAATATGCGAATTAAAGTATACCCCCTCTTCCTTGATTTTTCTTAGCTTGGCAAGAGAGAATACCTGAAAACCTCCGGAATCGGTTAGAATGGGGCTGTCCCATACCATGAATCTGTGAAGTCCCCCCATCTTCTTTATTACCTCATCACCGGTCCTGACATGAAGATGATAAGTATTCGACAGCTGTACCTGAGTTCCGATATTTTTAAGGTCAACAGTAGATACCGCCCCCTTTATAGCCGCAGCAGTTCCAACATTCATAAATACGGGGGTTTGTATNGTTCCATGTACNGTCTTAAGTTCACCACTTTTTGCACTACTGTCCTTTTGAATTAATTTATACATAACTCCTGCTTTCCAAATTACACATTCATACTACATGTTATTAGCTTATTATTTCCTTAATCGTCATTTATAACATCACAAGTATACATTGAATAAGCATTATTTTCAACCACAAAATCATATGCGTATTCCCTGTCACACTACTGTCTGATTATTAATCCTCACAATAACATTACTGAATTCATTATTGCCGCATTACCTTTGTACCTCTTAGAAATATATTGCTTTATATTAACATAATTGGTAAAATAAAAGTGTCGTTGTTCTAACGAAATATAGGTGTTAATACCGTCGGGGGTCTGTAAATGTCTATTAAAAAATCTCTACGTATAATAATGATAATATCCTCAATTATTCCTGTAGTGATTGTGTCACTCATAGCCCACGGCTTAATGTCCCACAGACTGTTGCAGATACAAAGGACAAATCTTATAAAAGCAGCCGAGCTTAATCGTTCCGGACTTGAGGCAATGATTGAAACACATAAAACCGAAATTAGCATACTGACTTATGATAACAGATTATTATCACTTCTCAACGGGAATTATTCTAAGGATATTGTCCTGATCAGTAATGTAAATCAGTTATTAAGAGATCGAAAAAATTTGAATCCGTTTTGCAGAGCTCTTACATTATATAACAAGGACAGATATGCAATTGCCGGTTCTGATGAAGAGTATTTGAATAGTGATGGCAGGTTAAATCTGACCCTGTCTTATCTTTTTGCTACAAAAAAGCCCGCCATAGGAGTCAGCGGATATATGGACGGTTCTATCGAGATAGGTTATCCCATCCCAGATGCAGCCAATAACGACTCCCTTGCAGGTTATATTGTAAGTACATTGGATTTATCGTATTTTGATAATTTTCTTAGTGCGATTACGTTTGGAGATACCGGGCATGCTATGATGTTGGACCACAATGGAAATATCCTGTATCATCCTGACAAGTCCCTTATGGGTACCAAAATTACCTCAACGATGCTAAGAAGTATTGTTAATGAATATAATAAAGGTCTTATACAATCAAGCGGAACCTTCGAGCATTATCATAATGGAATCAACCAAATATATGGTTATAGCATTATTTCGGAATTGGATTGGGTCTTGCTTGTAAAACAAGATACTTCTGAGATTTGGTCTATGACTACATTTATACTTATTCTTCTTATAATTACATGTGCAGTACTTTTTATATTTATTATTATTTTTGCAAATATTCAGTCAAGGAAATATACTGAACCAATTATTCAGCTTAGGGATGCAATGCGAACGGCATCCGATGGAGACCTTTCAGTTCAGTCAAATATAAAAAGCAAAAATGAATTGGGTGAATTATCCAAAAACTTTAATAAAATGCTTCATATTATCAAAACAAATTATGAGGACTTAGAAGCAATGCATGAAGAACTCCTTTCCAACGAGGAGCAGCTTCGGAGCAATTATGACCATATAGAATATCTTGCTTATCATGATACCTTGACAAATCTCCCAAATAAGCTTGCTTTTCTTGATTATGTCAATGCTGCTTTAATTTCTTCACCCGGCTCAAGTAAATCACATGCCGTATACTTTGTTGATTTAGATAATTTTAAAACTGTTAATGATACTCTTGGTCATGAGTACGGCGATTCTTTGCTCATGCATACTGCTAGGATATTATTAGAGCTTGGAGAAAACGGAATGCTGGCAAGAGCAGGAGGGGACGAATTCCTTATCTTTAAAGAAAACATAGCTTCAAAGGATGAGGCAACAGAATTTGCCTCCAAAATAATAGATCGTTTTAAAGATCCTATAGAAATTGATGGTGAGTCAATATATTTAACCACAAGTATCGGGATTGCAATATACCCCGATAACGGTCTGTCACCTAATGCATTAATTAAGAATGCCGATATTGCCATGTATAAATCAAAAGATACGGGTAAAAACAAATATACTCTTTTTGATTCAAAGATGGAGGACGAGCTAAACCGAAATACTCATATAGTTGAAATCCTGCGGGGTGCTATAGAAAACAAAGATATTTTCCTTCAATATCAGCCGCAATATGAGCTTGCAACAAATACCATTATTGGTTTTGAGGCACTTATGAGAATTCGCAGTGATCAATTAGGTTTTATTGAACCATGTGAATTCATCCCTATTGCTGAGGAAAGTGGTCTGATTATCGAATTAAGTGCTTGGTTGATAAAAGAAGCGTGCAGTTTTAACAAAAGACTAATTGATTGTGGTACTCCACCAAGATATGTCTCGGTTAATATCTCTTCTGTTCAGATAAACCGTCCAGGATTTGTAGATTTTCTTTCAAGCGTTTTGGATGAAACCGGGCTGCCGCCGGAATATCTCGTATTGGAAATAACAGAAAGTACCTTGGTGTCTTCTATTATGGACGCGACTGAGCTGCTACATAACCTTCAGAATCTGGGGGTCAAAATCTCTCTGGATGACTTTGGAACAGGGTATTCATCATTAAATTACTTGACCAATATGCCTATAAATACTTTAAAAACAGACAAATCCTTCATAGATAATATATGCATAAGTGAAAAGGATGCCTATATTGCTGAATCAATCATATCATTGGCTCACAGCCTAAATATTAAAGTAGTGGCTGAAGGGGTGGAAACCAAGGAACAGCTTCAATTGCTAAGAGAAAAGAAATGCGATATCGTTCAAGGTTTTGTTTTCTCTGATCCTCTTCATCCGCAAGCTCTGGAAGATCTGATTAGGCAAAAATAGAACTGAGACCATAAGTATGTATAATCGTTACGGATGTTAATCCGGATAAGATATACATATTTATGGTCTCTGTACTCCTAATCTGTCTTCTATGCTGTGAATCAGTACTTCATTCGTACATTTTTTATGCCTTACCTGAGCTTCCAAGCACATTAGCAATCTTATGTTTAACTAATGTCTTAACATTATTTCTGGCAACTGTCAGATACTGTCTGGGATCAAAATGATTTGGATTGTTAGTCATATATTCTCTGATACCGGCTGTAAACGCAAGTCTTAAATCCGAATCTATGTTTATCTTACATACTGCCATACCGGCTGCTTTTCTAAGCATGTCCTCAGGAATTCCGATTGCATCATCCAGTTTTCCGCCATTTTCATTTATTATCTTGACATATTCTTGGGATACTGATGAGGCTCCATGTAAAACGATAGGGAAATTAGGAAGTCTTCTCTCGATTTCCTCTAATATATCAAAGCGAAGTTGTGGCTTCTGACCTGGTTTGAATTTAAAAGCTCCATGGCTTGTACCGATAGCAATTGCCAAAGAATCCACTCCTGTACGGGCTACGAACTCTTCAACCTCATCAGGTCTGGTATATGAAGCATCTTCATCGCTTACATTTACATCGTCCTCTATACCGGCCAACCGACCTAGCTCTCCTTCTACAGTAACTCCTCTTTCATGTGCATATTCAACAACCTTCTTGGTTAATGCAATATTATCTTCAAAGCTGTGCTTTGAACCGTCTATCATAACAGAAGTAAATCCACCGTCAATACATGCCTTACATATTTCAAAATCTTCACCATGGTCTAAGTGAAGTGCAATAGGAAGATCTGTTTCCAGTAATGCAGCCTCAACCAACTTAACAAGATAATTATGCTTGGCATATTTTCTTGCTCCGGCAGAAACCTGAAGTATTAAAGGTGAATTTTCTTCCTTGGCAGCTTCTGTGATTCCTTGAATAATCTCCATGTTGTTCACATTGAATGCTCCGATTGCGTAGCCGCCCTCGTAAGCCTTTCGGAACATCTCTTTTGTTGTAACTAATGCCATATAATAATCATTCCTTTCCATTTTTATGTGTTATTAACAATAAATACTTTATTTATTATATCATAAATTATTTTATTGCAAAGTTATTTTTAGAAATATTTGATGTAAAATGGCTCATGATTTTATATGGCTATAATTTCATGAGGCTCTTAGAAATAAGAATCCAAATTCTCTTTTCGGTGCTCTTGTTTTTCCTTGGTTTTCTTAAAGGTTTCGCTGTCCATATGATCTGTATTATTATTGAGGTATCCTTCAGTATACCTTAAGCGTTTTTCAATATTTTCCACCTGCTTCTCTCTGTTGTGTGCATCCCCATATGCGATTTTATTTTTCAGATTTTCTATCTGATCACTGCGCTGCCTTTGGACTTCCTTAGCATGTTCGATATTATCAGGAGATGATGATATGTCTGAATGCTCTTCCAGATGTCTTTGCGTTCTTGTGTTTTTTTCGACAAGGTTGACAAGCTGGTCTATTCTTCGCTCATTTTCCAAGCCCTTATTATCTCTTGATTTTTTATTATCCATATAATCCCGCCTTTCCATAATAAATGAGAAAATTATTACAACTTTATTTTCTCCGTCAAAGGATAAGATATACCTGATCTTGTTTGGCAAAAGCTATATGGATTGTAAGTGTTTGTATGATTTTATTGATTATAAAATTTAAGATATTCCATGAATATGCCTGATATAATAAAACATATACTGCTGTATGATTCCTGCATATCCATTATATTGTTTGGGGTCAAATTCATCCTGGTAGTATTCTGACAGGACTCTTTTCATCCACACATCAACAGGAAACGCATCTATATGATGTAATCCAAAAAGAGATATACAATTGGCAACCTTATCTCCTATGCCTTTTATACTTTTTAGTGTATTTACCGCATCCTCATGGCTTCCGTTTTTTAGTGAATCCAAATCTATATCGCTCATGGCAACCGCTCGTGCAGCACCAATAATATATTCATCGCGATAGCCTAGTTTTAAGTTTCGAAGCTCTTCTTTCTCAGCGTTGGCGAGTTTATTAGGAGCCGGAAAGGTATAGTAGACAGTACCGCTAATATCATCCCTCTTCCGCTCTCCATAGACTTTGCAGATTCTTTCAATACAGGCCTTGATGGACGGTATGTTTTTGTTCTGGGATATAATAAAGCTTATTAGCGTCTCATAAGGATCCTGTCTCAGTATTCTGATTCCGCTTCCATAAGATGCGGCAGCCTTTAAGAATTCATCGGAGCCGGAGGTAAGCTTGTCCACTATTTTGCCATAATCGTAATTAAGATCAAAATACTCCTTCCATATCAGTTCATATTCATTCTCACTGCAGGATATTTCTATTATATCTTCTTCTGTCTGCTCTATCTCTATGTATCGGTCAAATGCAACCAAGCTGTATTTTTTCTCGGATATTGGGTTCATTCGGAAAGTTTGACCTGACTCGGCAATCTGTTTTATATTAAAATGTTTATTCTTAATTATCATAATTTCCTCTTAAATCATCCTATATTTTTCTTAAACATAGATCATTGGTTACCATTCCTATTATAGAAGTGTTTATTAAATACTACAAGTATTTCATTTTTTTACTATTATATATGCAACGGTCTGCATATTAAGACATGCTGACGTTGATTATCAATATAAAAATTTATCGGATTCCGATATAATTATTGACAATATCCTACCATTAAGTATAGAATTATTGGTATAAATTTCAATGCTTTACCGCAGCAAAGCATTGAGTACTTATATTAAATAAATAATGAAAAGCGAGGGATAATATGGGACACGCTACTTACAACCCCTATGAAACAGCACAAAAACAATTTGATCATGTAGCAGACCAAATCGGACTAGATAAATCAGTCCGTGAGCTCTTAAGACAACCCAGCAGGGAATACCATTTTACCATCCCTGTAAAGATGGATGACGGAACAACTAAAGTTTTTAACGGATACCGAATTCAGCATAATGATGCCAGAGGACCGGCAAAAGGCGGCATTCGCTTTCATCCTCAGGAAACAGTTGATACAATTCGTGCTCTCTCCATGTGGATGACATGGAAATGTGCAGTTGTTGATATACCTTTAGGTGGAGGAAAGGGCGGAATAATATGCGATCCTCGTACAATGTCTATGGGAGAACAGGAAAGATTATGCCGCGGATATATCAGACAGCTTTATAAAAATATGGGACCAAATACTGATGTCCCTGCACCTGATGTAATGACAAACGCACAGCACATGCTATGGATGATGGATGAATACGAGACTATAGCAGGCGGGCGGTATCCCGGGACAATAACAGGTAAGCCTGTCGGAATGGGTGGTTCACTTGGCAGAACCGAGGCAACGGGTTATGGAGTAATATTTACGCTAAGAGAGGCACTTAAGGAGCTTAAAATAGATATTGCTTCTACAACAGCCAGCCTGCAGGGTTTTGGTAATGTTGCAGAATATGCCGCAAGGCTTTATACAAGTATGGGCGGAACGATTATTGCCATTTCCTGTTGGGATAATAATGATAAGAAGCCGTATACCTATCGTAAAGCTGACGGTCTTGACATCGGGAAGATGGCCAGTATAAAGGATTCATATGGAACCATTGATAAACAAAAGGCTATAAGCATGGGATGTGAGCTGCTTGACGGAGATCAGTGGATTGCCCAAGATGTGGACATCCTGCTGCCATGTGCTTTGGAAAATCAAATAACACCTGAGACATTCGCAAAAATCAGCAGGCAGGTTAAGGTTATCTGTGAGGGTGCTAACGGACCTACAACACCTGATTGTGATGAGCTTATAAAAGAAAGAGGAATATATCTGATACCTGATTTCCTCTGTAATGCAGGCGGCGTTACCTGCAGCTATTTTGAACAGGTTCAATGCAATATGAATTATTTCTGGCCTAAGGATGAGGTNCTTGAAAAGCTTGATCAGAAAATGACAGCGGCATTCCACAGTGTNCATAAACTGGCTCAGGAGAAGAACCTGTATATGCGTGATGCTGCATATGTTATATCAATTAATCGTGTGGCAGAGGCAGTTAAGCTTCGCGGATGGATTTAACATGGTATTATAAAGTCGGTACTTATCCGGTAAAGGATAAGTACCAAATATTTTATTTTTATGTTGACAGTGTAATATTTATCACTTATAATACAGCTGACAAGACAGCTATCATGTCATCAGTCAACAAAGGAAAGGTGATAAAAATATGACAAATACAAACAAAGACAAGGTCATAACTATGACACTATCAGCTTTATTATGTGCCCTTGGTATATTAATACCTATGTACTTCCCAAGCATTAGAATAGAGCCGGCATCATATACGCTTGCCAGTCACGTGCCTGTAATAATAGCAATGTTTATTTCACCGTCAGTAGCAGCATTTGTGTCATTGGTATCAACTTTGGGTTTCTTAATTGCAGGCTTTCCTATAGTTATTGTGTTTAGAGCCCTGACTCATTTGATTTTTTCTCTGATAGGTGCATTCATGCTCAAGAAGAACCATAATTTATTACAGTCAATAAAAAGTACATCAATATTTGCTGTTTTTATTTCAATAATTCATGGAGCAGCCGAGGTGGCAGTTGTTACATATTTTTATTGGGTAAGCGGTGTGCCTGTAAGTTTCTATGAAAAAGGTTTTTTAATTTCTGTCGTACTAATGGTTGGAGTCGGTACTGTTATTCATAGTTTGGTGGATTTCTCGATTGCAGTATTTGTCTGGAAACCGTTACAGCGGATTATACCTATATCAGCAAATGCAAAGATTGATTTTTAACAGATAGAATATACTATTATATTAACAATCAGAAGGACCAAATCCGAGTATGTTATCTTGGATTTGGTCTGTTTTTAGTTGACCTTTCCGCTGCTTTCAAAGATATATACATGAATTGCCAAAAGTAATCATCAATTAAAGCTCTTTTTTACCCATTTCTCAAATTCATCCTGAGAAATATAATATCTTTTTCCAATCATCATTTTGGGAAAACCTTTTTGATTAATTATTCTATATGCTTTATCAATACTGCAATCCAGTATTTTGGCAATATCTTTTGGCCTTAGCATCTTACTGTTATAAATTCCTTTGTAATTATTCATTTTAATAATTCCTCCACTGTATATTATATGTATAAAAAGTAAACCTTTACTAAGAATAATACAATAGTGTTCTCTATTTGTAAACTGTATTTTACCATTAGTCTACTTAATAATACTACACTGTTTACAAAGGCGGGTGTTTCTTATTGTAGATTTAGGAGAAAAGATAAAATCATTAAGAAAAAGCAAAAACATGACACAAAAGGATTTGGCTGATAGAATAGGTGTCAGCAAGAGTATTATAAGCTCATATGAGTCCGGTATCAGATATCCGTCATATGATGTTTTAGTTAAAATGGCACGCATTTTCCACGTTAGTACAGATTACCTTCTGGGAATAGAGAAGAAAAGAGTTTTGGATGCATCAGCACTTACGGACGATGAGATTGAAGCAATAAAAAACTTGATTATGATTTTTATAGAAAACAGAAAAAGGAAATAACTCCTATCTAATAAAATTGGATCCTTATAAAGTGGACAATAAAAGTCCATATATAGGATCCATATATATTCTAAGGATAATATATAAGATAATCTGACACAGTAATCACTTTATTCCATAGTCAAATAGAATTCTTTCAGCTAATTCTGAATGTGTTAGCTTTTGTCTTGATAAAAAGAATTCATTATTATAAATATAGCATTCGGTTGGTAAGGGTCTTAAATTATATTCTGATGCCATAGAACGGCAATAAGCACCGGCATTCATAATAGCGAGGTAATCTCCGACACGAATCTCCCCTATTTCACGTTGTTCTGCAAAGCAATCACCTGCTTCGCATGTATTGCCGTAAATATCATATTTCTTTACCTCACCTAAAGGATTACTGATATTTATAATATGATGATATGCTCCGTAAAAAACCGGTCTTATCAAGTGAGGAAAACCGGAATCAGTACCAACAATCAGTCTGCCCTTATTGTTTTTTACTGTATTCACTCTCACTATCATACAGGCTGAATCTGCCATAATGAATTTCCCCGGCTCAAAATACATGTCCAATCTTCTGCCAAATTTCTTACAAAATGCTTCAAACATAGAAACGCACCTATTACCGAATTCAACATAATCAATTTCCTTTTCATCCGGCTCATACGGCACCTTAAAACCACCGCCAAAATCAATAAACTTCAAATCAGGAAACAGCTCTGGTTCTGCTGCACCTAATAAATTCTCCATGCTCTCATATATCTTTCCGGTATCTGATATACCACTACCTGTATGCTCATGTAATCCGATAATTTTTACATCGTATTTATTTGCAATCTCTACTGCCTTTTTAACATCATCAAGTAAAATACCAAACTTACTTAACTCACCACTTGTTTGAACCTTTGCATCTTCACCGGCTATAACTTCAGGATTTATTCTAAGGCAAACCGATTCTCCCGGATAAGTCTTTGCAAAAACCTCTAAACGATATAGAGAATCTATGTTAAACAAGACCCCCTGTTCCTTAATAATCCTCATTTCCTTATCAGTCATGTTATTTGCAGTAAACAAGATTCTTTCTTTATCAAATCCTAATTTAATAGCTAATATTACCTCTGCCGGACTGACTGTATCCAAATAAAAGCCATGATCCCTCATAAATGTTAAAATGTGTGGATTATAATTAGCTTTTACTGCATAAAATATTTTCAAATTTTCATATGGAAAACATTTTTTCAGCATATCATATTTCTTCAAAATATAGTTTACATCATATATATAAAAAGGGGTTTCAACTTCTTCGCATATTGATTTAAGTGTCTTAGATTGCATAAGATAGTTCTGTCCATCAAACGTGACTGAATTTTCAAATTTCTTCATTATAGTTCTTCCTTTCATATATGTACATTAACCGTCTGTTTATATCTAAACAGCTCTTTAGTATAATTTAAAACTTCGGTTTTTCTTACTAATAATATCAATAATACCCCATTTAGTCAAACAATATATGATGGTTTTATGTATCATGTTTCAAAAAAATCGTCATTTATTAACACGACGCCTAACATGCAATTTTCAACATATCAAGATTTAACAAAATAATCTTGACAATTCGCACAATTAATATTATTATAAATAGGCATTATAAATAGGGGTATAGTTCAGCTGGTAGAATAACGGTCTCCAAAACCGCAGGTCGTGGGTTCGAATCCTACTGCCCCTGTTTAATAAAAAGATCCACACTTGTGTGTGGCTCTTTTTATTGAACAATGATAGTATATTGATTTGATCACATGGAAGAATACGCTTGCGTATTCTTCCGAAAGCAAGCAGGCGGTTTTTTAGCCTGCTTGGGTTTTGGTCGACCATCCTACTGCCCCTGTAGACACAGAAAGCTCATACGAAAGTATGGGCTTTTTGTGTCCATAAGGGTAGTATTCCGATGAGAATACAAAGCTAAGTAAGCTTGGCATTGCCTTATGAAGTACCTTGAGAGGCTCTTTACTCACCATACATTGAGAGGTATTCAGCATGATTGGCAGAGTGCATTTTTGTAAAATGCTGTTGCTTAATCTGGCATAAAATGGTAATATAATAAATCTAATAATATTTATTAGAAATGTTATGATAATACTAAATTTGTTAATAGTTTAATAAGGAAATATGTATATGGAGAATAATAATGGTATATCGCCAAGTACAGTTTATCCGGACTGTTTTGGACAGGATGTTTAGGTTCTAATGATGGATGGAACAGAAAAATGTGTAAATGAAGTGAAGATTGGTGACAAACTGATGGCTCGAAGACGAAACTCTCACTAAGATTATCAGTAAGAACATGGTACCTTATAACGATAAGGTCCACAATTTCACCTTCATGTAACAGGACACAGGAGGCTATATCATTACCAATGGGTTCGTTTCGAGTAATCTACTAATGCAATACGAAAAAGTGAAAAACTACGCGGATTTTCAGCGAAGATGAAAAAACTCTGATCATATAAAGGTGTCAGGCACTGTTAATAAAATGTGAACAATTATGTTCACATTTTATTAACAGTGCCTGACACCTTTATATCACATACACTTTTTATATTCATCTCACTAAAATACTTATTCTCCAGAGGAATCCATCTGTTTATAAACTGCTTTAGGCTGTCCTCTCCGCTTCGCTGTGCTATCCTTCTAATCTGTTCCTCCTGATCTATCTCCAGAAAAACCGATAAATCGTATGCGTCACGCAGTAAAGGATGCATGCTGTATGAGCCTTCGATGATATTCAGTTTTTTGGGCTGAATGGTTCTTGGCTCATCAAATTTCCATACACCGCAAAGATACGGTCTGTAAATGACAGGACGGTTTTCACATATAGGGTCAAGTACTTCTTCTTTAAACCTTTCATAATGAACATTTCCGCCCGGCTCTTCTAACCGCTCTTTGGTTCTCATATCCAATGGAAGATAAAAATCATCCATGTGAAATACATTGCAGTCATACTTTCCGGCTAACAAATCTGCCAGATAACTTTTTCCACTGCCGCACATCCCATCGATAGCCACGATTATTCGGGTATTCTGTTTTAGCAATTCTTCTATCTTATCAAACACTATACTATAGCTTAAGTATGCTCTCTCATTATCCATGTTTATATTCCTTTATGTATTCTAATACATTTCCAATATTTCTGACACCAACAAGCTTCATTCCTTCGGGGGCTTTTATTTTGCCTATGTTTGCATATGGCAATATGCATACCCCAAATCCCATTTTGGCAGCCTCGGCAACTCTTTGTTCTGCCATATTAACCGCACGAATTTCTCCGGTAAGTCCTACCTCTCCAAAGAAAATGGTATTGCTTTGAACGGTAATATTCCTAAAGCTTGACAATATGGCTGTGACTATAGCAAGGTCAAGTGCAGGTTCGGTTATTCTCATGCCTCCTGCCACATTCACATATGCATCACAATCACCAAGTTGTATTCCCAAGCGTTTTTCGAGAACCGCCATAAGCAGATTTACTCTATTGTAATCTGTTCCTGCTGCCGTTCTTCTTGGCATATTAAAGTTTGTCCGGCATATTAAAGCCTGTACCTCTACCAATATAGGTCTTGTTCCTTCTATAGAGGCAGAAACCACCGAACCCGGTTCTCCTTCAGGTCTCCCATTCAGCATATATTTAGAAGGATCTTTCACTTCTATAAGTCCTGAGCTTTGCATCTCAAATACTCCGATTTCATTCGTAGAACCGAAGCGGTTCTTTACTGCTCTAAGAACCCGGTAGGAAGCATAATTATCTCCCTCAAAATAAAGAACCGTATCAACCATATGCTCCAAAACCCTGGGACCTGCTACCATTCCTTCTTTTGTCACATGACCAATGATAAATATAGTGATACCGGTAGTTTTGGCAATACGCATAAAGACTCCCGTAGCTTCACGGACTTGTCCGACACTGCCGGGTGCAGAAGCTATATCCTCCTTATACATGGTCTGTATGGAATCTATAACTATTATGTCAGGCTTATGCTTATTCACAACATCTTCAATCAAATCTAAGTCAGTTTCACAAAGAAGCAGAAGCTCGCCGTTAAATACGCCGAGCCTTTCTGCTCTCATTTTAATCTGCCCTTTAGATTCTTCACCCGTAATATATATTACCTTTTGCCCTTGATTAACGATTTCTCTGCATGCCTGCAGAAGCAGTGTGGACTTACCTATTCCCGGGTCTCCGCCCACAAGAACAAGACTTCCCGGCACAATACCGCCGCCAAGTACCCTGTCAAGCTCCCCAATACCTGATTTTATTCTGTTTTCATTCTCTGACTTTACTTCTGACAACAGTTCCGGTTCTACGGCGTCCTTATAGCTTGAGCCTGTGCTTTTCTTTCTCGTCACAGGCTCCTCTACAAAGGTATCCCACTGTCTGCACCCCGGACATTGTCCCAACCATTTTGAGGATTCATATCCACACTCTTTACAGAAAAATACAGTCTTTACTTTTGCCATACTAGAGCTTTACCACCTTAATAGAATCGCATATGTCATTGTTCAACTCCACACTGAAGATAAGCTTTCCACCCAGATTTGTTTTCATGTTCCCTAATAATTGGCCATTCTTATATATCTCATATTCCTTTTCTGCTTCCAGCTCAAGGGTAATCTGTGCTGTGTCTTCCCCTGTGACATCGAAGCATAATTCATTTTCATTCTGGTTAAAATGAAACACAGCAGTTCCGGGTACTGATTCATAAACAAACATACCATTTCTCTCAAGTTTTGTAATCTTCTTATAGGTTTTTACCTTGTATAAATCTCCATCGTGTTCAAAATCAGATAACTTGGATTTTTCGTTAAGCTGATAATTACCAAAACTGAGTGTCCCATCATCTTCTTTGCGTATTAACTCTTGAATAACAGCCATTACATGATCCTCCTAATTGTATTTATATGGGATAAATGTTGATATTATATAGTTCTTAATACCACCTCATCATCAGAACAATCTATACTCACTGTATCCCCTTCTTTGATATCACCTGCCAGAATACCTTCCGCAAGCTTATCTTCAACATTAGTCTGAATTGCTCTTCTAAGAGGTCTTGCACCGAACTTCTCATCGTACCCTATCTCAGCCAAATGCTCCAGTACAGCCGGTGTGGCTTCTAAGGTTATATTCATCTGTGCCTTGCTTCTCTTTGCAATATTTTTGACCATAATACCAACAATTTCTTTGATATTATCTTTGGTAAGTGAATGAAATACTATTATTTCGTCAATACGGTTAATAAACTCCGGTCTGAAGATTCTTTTAACCTCATCCATTACTGAATCTTTCATCCGTTTATAGTCTTCGCCTTCATCAGCAACAGAGGTAAAACCAAGACGTTTTGGAGAGATAATATTCTGAGCTCCCGCATTGGAGGTCATGATGATAATGGTGTTTTTAAAGCTTACCCGTCTACCCTGGGCATCCGTTATATGTCCGTCATCCAATACCTGAAGAAGAATATTAAACACGTCCGGATGTGCTTTCTCAACCTCATCAAATAAAACCACAGAATAAGGGTTCTGTCTTACCTTTTCACTTAACTGACCACCCTCATCATATCCGACATATCCGGGAGGTGATCCTATTAATTTACTTACACTGTGTTTCTCCATATACTCCGACATGTCAACACGGATAATAGCATTCTCAGTGCCAAACATTGCCTCTGCCAATGCCTTAGAAAGCTCTGTCTTACCGACTCCTGTAGGACCTAAGAACAAAAATGATCCAATAGGACGATTAGGATCCTTAAGCCCCACTCTTCCTCTTCTGATTGCCTTTGATACCGCTGTGACTGCTTCATCCTGACCTATAACTCTTTCATGAAGAATGGACTCGAGATTCTGAAGTCTTTGCGATTCTTCCTCTTCAAGTTTTCTTACAGGAATCTTAGTCCAGCTGGATACTATATCGGCTATTTCACTCTCACTGACAACCAGCTGATCCTCGGTTCTTTGTTTTTCTTCCAGAACTCTTTGTTTTTCAAGCTCCTCCTGAATAGCTTCCTGCTGCTTTTTTATTTCGCCGGCTCTTTCGTATGCCTCTTCTTTGATAGCCTGCTCTTTCTGTTCCTCAAGCTTTGCTATCTCCTTCTCCAGATCCTTAATAACAGGAGAGGATGTATAGACACTTAAGCGTACCTTCGAAGCCGCCTCATCCATTAAGTCTATTGCTTTATCAGGAAGATANCGATCATTAATATAACGGCTTGACAATTTTACTGCAGCTATAAGAGCAGAATCTGTAATTCTTACCTTATGATGTGCCTCATACTTATCACGAAGTCCAAACATAATACGGATAGCTTCCTCCTCAGAGGGCTCTTCCACAACCACCGGCTGGAATCTCCGCTCCAATGCAGCATCCTTTTCAATGTACTTACGATATTCTTCTCTCGTCGTTGCACCGATTATCTGGAGTTCACCTCTTGCAAGAGACGGTTTTAAGATGTTAGAGGCATCAATAGCTCCCTCTGCACCACCGGCACCTATTATTGTATGGAGCTCATCGATAAACAGCAGTACATTTCCATCATTTATAACTTCACTTATTACCTTTTTAATTCTTTCTTCAAATTCACCCCGGTATTTTGAACCTGCAACCATACCTGACAAATCAAGTGTAACCACTCTTTTGTCTTTTATCGTGTCGGGAATATTCCCTTCAATTATTTTAAGTGCAAGTCCTTCTGCAATAGCGGTCTTGCCCACACCGGGTTCTCCTACCAGGCATGGATTATTCTTTGTTCTCCTGCTTAATATCTGAACTACTCTTTGTATCTCGTCTTCTCTTCCAATAACAGGGTCTAATTTCCCCTCTCTGGCATAATCAGTAAGATCCCTGCTGTACTGATCAAGCGTAGGGGTAGATGACTTGGTCTTTCCTTTACCCTTACCGGCGGCAAATTCACTCTTAGCCGTACTTATATCTACTCCTGCTGCTGATAAAAGATCTATATAAATCTTCTGTATATTAACTCCAAGAGTACTCAAAAGACGCACAGCGATACAGTCTGTTTCCCTGATTAATGCGATTAGAATATGTTCGGTTCCTGTTTCCTGTGATTTTAGTTTTGCAGCCTCTTTATGGCTTTGATCCAATATATGCTTTAATCTTGGAGTGAAGCTTCCACTGTCCATTATCTCAACATTGCTGCTTGGTGCTATCAGCTGACTTACCAGCTCCATAAGCCTTTCAACAGCAACTCCATTTTCCAAGAGTACTCTGGATGCAACACCATCTGCCTGCAACAAACCCATCAGAAGGTGCTCTGTTCCAATATAATTATGATTAAGACGATATGCAGCTTCTCTGGCAAAATTTATAGCTTTCTTTGCATTATCTGTAAATCTTTCATTCATCTTTATGTCCTCCATTCTTACTGTAGAGAATTAATCCGGCAACATTATGCTGTAATATTAATCTGCCTTTTCGCAAATATTCGGCAATTCTTTACTGATATATTCTGCTCTGGCTTTATCCCTTGCGGTGCTGCCAACGTTCCTGCCCAAAGCCCATTGAAGACTTCCGGGCTGAACTCCCATCATCATTTTATGAACATTAAATTCTTTGTCAAACTTAATCAATCCGCTGTCCAAACCAAACTTTAACTGAGCAAGAAGAGTCATTGCATCGTTAGAAGTAATCTGTCTGGCGTATTTTAGAATTCCATATGCACGATATACCTGATTCTCAAGCTCATCCGCATTAACCGACAACATATATTCTCTTCTTTTTCTTTCCTGTTTCATTACCTGGTCTACTATGCGTTTAATATTCTGAATTATCTCTCTCTCCGAGTTTCCTAATGTCTTCTGATTTGATATTTGATATATACTTCCTATACTTTTGGTTCCTTCTCCGTATATACCACGGATAGTAACGCCATATCTGCCAACCTCTTCAATCAGTTTGTGAATTAATCTGGCCGCACTCAGTGCAGGCAAAAAAACCATACAAGAAGCCCGCATGCCGGTACCTACATTGGTTGGGCAGGATGTTATATAACCATATTTATCATCATATGCAAAATGCAATTTGTCATATGCTATATCGTCAATACGATTTGCAATATCATAAGCCTTCTCAAGATTTAAGCCGCCAACAATGGACTGAATCCTTACATGGTCTTCCTCGTTAATCATAATGCTTACGGTTTCGTCTTCTGAAAGAATAAGTCCTGTAGTCTGCTCCTTCTCGACCAGAAGCGGACTTACAATATGCCTCTCTACCATAGCAGCTTTATCTATATCACTTAGTGACTTGATATTACAGGAATAATATTTTCTATTGTCCTGCTCTGCCAAGGATGAGGTTATACTCTTCACTTCATCAACTAATTTTACTGCTTCAGATTCCTTAAGCAATGGGGAAAACTTATAGCCTTCTAAATTTCTGGCAAGCCTTACACGGCTGGAAATAACCACATCGCCATCAGGTACAATCTGTTCATACCATTTAAGCATTCTTGGTTTCCTCCTTTTTTAGGCTCCGTATCAAATCCCTAAGCCTTGCTGCTTCCTCAAACTCCTCCTTTTCAATTGCTTCCTGAAGCTCCAAGGTTAGTCTTTCTTCCTCGGATAAATTCTTTATTATCTTATCATTTGTAGATATATATCCTTTAGGACGTTTACCTGTATGAGCCTGAGCTCCATGTATACTCCTTAAGGTGTTTGCCAACTCGCCATAAAAGCTCTTATAACACTGTGAGCATCCAAAACGCCCTCTTTGTAAGAATTCATCAAATGTAGTTCTGCAATTATCACAAACAAGACCTGACTTGCTTGTTCCGGGCTTATTAGGTGTATTACTATGATGTGCACCGAGTAATGTGGACAAAAGACTGTTTAAAGTCAGCTCAGAATTTAATAAAGGCTTTTCCATTTGAAAGGATGTGTAGTCTGTTGCACATTCTTCGCAAAGATGCTGTTCCGTCTTAGCACCGTTTATAATCTCCGTATAAAGTACCTTTGCCTCTTTGATTTTGCATCTGTCACATAACATAGGAGTTTACCCCCTTTCAAATTCTTTAAAAATCTCTTTGACAACTTCTATTGCTTCCTGACAGCTGACATCTTTACATATTGCTTTAGCAAGTGTAACTCTAAGCTCTTCCTTCATATCTTCAATAGCCTGCATCTTATCGATATCAATAGCGATAATTGCTCCCTTTCTGCGGTCCAGCTTAACATATCCTTCCTGCTTCAATATACTATATGCTTTATTAACAGTATGCATATTAATACCAATATACTCAGCCAGCTCTCTGACCGATGGAAGATAATCCCCCTCCTGGATTTGTGAGGTGGCAATGCCATATATAATTTGATTTCTTAATTGAATATAAATCGCCTCATCACTATTAAAATCAATATTTACATACATCATATTCACCTCTTAACAATATCATGGTTATCAAGTCAACGAAATCTATATCAACATAGTTATATCTGTTATATAAATTATATAACAATCAGCCGGACATGTCAATATTTTTTTAGTCGTCATTATATCCCCTTGCCTTCAAATACATACGAATAGACAGGATAATAAACACTGCACATAGTGCACTTAGGAGTGCAATAATAACTGCAGCAATATTAAGATTTTCACGGTACTTCTTAGAAGACATCAGCTCCTCATTGTCCTCGCTTACCGGTTCGTATATGGGTAAAATCTCAGAAATATACCGCTGCATGGTTTTCTCGACCTTATCATAACTATAAAGTCCCGCTTCACCCAGCTCATTTTCAGCATATATCAAAAGGAAATCACTATCAAGCTGTTCAGGAGCAAACACCGGTACGGATATACCGGATATAATAATTTTAGTCTTAGTATACCCACTTGGAATATTCAAATCAGCCGGCGGCTCAATTATTTTATATTTTCCGCCATATACTGCGTAAGTTTCTTCATTCACACGGACAAGCTCAAAGCTGCCATGCTTCTTATCCGGCGTTATAGAAGGTGTATCGACACCTGTTTCGGGAGCAGACTCTTTCATAACATTAATAGTATATTCTATGACATTTCCTGCTTCCGCAGTCACAGTAACAACAACTATATTTTCTCCTTCTTCCAAAGAATCATTACCCGTTATACGAACTGTCGCCATATCATCCTCCGGAAGTGCTACTACAACAAGCTTATCTATATCATAACCTATGCTTGTACTATATTCCTTCACATTCCTGTCAAATTCCGGGGTAAGCTCTGCAGGACTGATCTTAAGCGAAGAAAGATATGCATTATCAGATGCGGTTTGTGCAGCCTTAACCTCCAGCTCCAGAGAGTCCAAAAAAACAGACATAGGTAATTCTGTATCAATATCATATACCATAACCGGACCGCTAAACTCTATTTCAGTTTTTCCTACCTTAATCGCCTCAAATTCCAACACATATTTTCTGTTGTCCGTGTCTTCAGAAAGATTTATATCTGCTATCTTAAGAAATCCGCTGCTTCCGGTAATAAAAGAAACACTGCCTTTATATTCAAGAATTTCTTCGTCGTAGGTCAAATTAGCTTCAATATCTCCAAACATGGAATCGGAGCTAATATTAATATATATATATACGGTATCTCCTACTATTACGTCGTTGTCATGGGCAGTTATCTCAATATTTGCACTGGCTGCATTTACAATATTAATATTCAGAAATCCTCCTGATACAAAGAGCAGAAAAAACAATAACACTTGATAAATTCTTCTCATCATTACCTTTCCCCCTAGTACAATAATATATTGATTATTTAGAATTTTTTATACTAAATTCCGACCGGTAGGCTTTTACCGTACCGGTCGGAGTGATTGCAGTAATCCGGTAACTTCAGCTTATATATTTAGTACTTTGGGCTGACTTTACTCTCTGACGATATTTATAACATAATTTGCTATATCACCGTTCTCTGCTACTACCGGAATGAATATCTCATTATTTCCGACACTGAGAGGGATGTAACCTCCTCCAAATATACTGGCTTTCTTACTTACCGTTGCAGCTTTTATCTGTACTGCCTCAACCTCATTTCCAACAATCAGATAATAGTTATATTCAGTCTGACTAAATGTTGGTGTAAGAGCAAATTCATTATCGTTCAAATCATAAACCTTCAAGCTCTTTAAGCGATTATTCGGATTAAATTGTGTCGTAGGTCTTGGAGCCGGGCTTTCCGGCATATTCAGATACACCGGGATGGAGAATACAATCGGTGACTCCATCATATCACAATATGCTGTTGCGATCTTTCTGCTTTCAGCCCAAGGTGCCTCTACATTAGTCATATATTGATGAAAATATGTTGATATCGGAGTAACATTGAATTTCTGCAGATACACCGTATCCTGACCTCTGTTAATATATGTACTTCCAAGAAAATATGCTCCTCCCACAATGGATCTGTAAGGATTCGTCCAAGGGATAAGATATAATGCATTCGTATTCGCATTTTTAGTACCGTTCTTAGCAAAAGTCAAACCATTGGCAATTGCCCCTCCTCCCGGACTGTCATTAGCACCAATATTATAGAAGTTGTAATATCCCTCGTAACCCTTGTAGGTACCGGATACGCTGTTACTTAAGGTTGTAGGTCCTGTTACAACCTCCTGCTTTACTCTGGATGCCAAATGATACGGGCTTACGCCTGAGTATTCCGCTGCTTTTATGAAGGTTTCTGCGTAAGTATAGGTCTGTAAGTTTCCGTATTCATCTATAAAGGAATAGGAAGCGTTATGTAATGCTGTCCCCTTTAATATATTTTCAACACCCTGCA